>ERZ795043.95-NODE-95-length-116761-cov-7.852176_pt1 | contig 116761 bp, 77 predicted proteins | sample MGYA00375127_ERZ795043 | MGnify/ENA primary metagenome ERZ795043 (study PRJEB30172, sample SAMN05518447) | compost metagenome | isolation source: Feedstock adapted compost from Newby Island compost facility, Milpitas, CA | place: USA:Newby Island compost facility... | reverse complement strand
CGGGAGATAAAAGAAATCCAATCGCACAGGCCATAAAGGCTGACGGCACTCCCGACGCGCATAGTGCTGGCGGTGAGTCAAAGATGAAACTGGACCTGACCTCCCGAGAGTTAATACTCCCCGGCTCCGTCATCCTGCTGGGTGTCGGATTGATGCTCTCTTTGTTTTTTTTAGGTAGAACCACACAAAATGTCAGGACGGAGATACAGAGACTGCAGCTTCGAGCGCAGGAGTTGTCCGTTGTTCAATCGCCGGGAAACGTGAGTGAACGATCGCTAGCGGAGGTGGAAAATTTCCTGAAAGAATGGGACTCAGGCCAGGTCCGGCCGGCGGACGTTCCCGAACTGGTGTCTTTTTTGGGAGAATCCCTCCAGCGTCACCACCTTAGGTTGGTGAAGTACTCTCCGAAAGAATGGAAATCCCTCGGGTGGCTCCAGTGGTGTGACATGCGATTCGAGGTGGTTGGCCGCTCGACTGGCATTCTTGCCTGGCTGGGTGAGTTTTCCCAGAAGGGTTATCCGATCGTTGTGCACCACTGTGAGCTGGCAAAATTAGGTGAAGAAGGTGACGAGGTCCGCTGCGTTTTAGAGTTTAGCGTGTATTCCGAAAAATCCGGTTAAATGTTTTAGGGAAAATGGGTCATGTGTCCGATATGAATGACCGGCGGCCGAGCGCGCCCCGGGTAAGCTAGGGGATGCAAATCATGGGAGGTTGGGTGAAACGGATAAAAAAGGAAATCAAAAAGCATCCCGCCAAGGCGGTGCTGCTTGGCGTCTTATGCCTGGTGGCGCTCATTCTGTGGGGCCCTAAAATGCTCCGGCGTCAGTCCCCCAGGGAGGACGGCAAGACCTTAGCGGCCTCCGCCACAATGGTGCTGCTTCCAGCCTCGATCGCAAGTGAAATGGGCCAATCTGGAAAAAATGGCGAGTCTGATTCTTCGCTGGGCGTTAAAGAAAAATGGAAGGAAATCGCACGATGGCATGATGCACATCGGGGGGAACTTGCGATTGGCGACGACCTTCGGGACCCTCTCGCTGCCGTGGCAACGGGAGATGGCAGCGCACAGAACAGCGCTAGGGAGGCTGCACAGGACATGAGCGCGGTGGCCCGGTCGATGATTCGCTGCACAGGGGTCATCATCACTCCAAGACGCCGGTGGGTGGTTCTCGATGGCAAATGTTTGGAGGAAGGCAGCGAATTGGCGCTTCGTCAGGGAAGCGTCGAATGCCGTCTGCAGGTTGTGCGTGTCCATGAGAATAAAGTTGTATTCAAAGTCAATGATACAATCTTCGAATATAACATCAGGGATTTGGGAATAACGACGAATCGTTGAAAGTCGTAAGACACTGCGAATTAACCGGGGAATACGATCACAGTACATGCAGCAGGGGAGCGAAAGCAGGGAGGAGAAACTTCTTCTGCAGTTCTTAGAATCATGGATGATTCATGAAAATCGTTCGCCGCATTCTGGAAGTATTAACTGTCTGCGCGCTTGCTGTATGGTTAGCGGCCTTGTTGGTCTCGCATGTAAGGTCCAGCCACTCGGCATTTCGCTCGCCAGTTAACCTCAAGAGCCCCGCTGGCCCACTAGCTCAAAATTCAAACGAAGAGAAGTCACGGCCATTTCATGAGGGAAACACGCTAAGCGCGGTCGACCATAGCGTCGGTTCCACCAAACCGTCGTTCGATAGATCAAACTTGCCGAGACGGATCGCTAACAGCGATTCTTCAGAATCGCCCACGGCTACTGAGCGAAATGGACTACCTCTGTCTTCCGAGAATTCGAATGCCGAGGTTCCGAGAAATAACACGGCGTCGGTGAAAGAAGAAACACCAAACGACGCCTCGGCAACCCCAGCCTCACAGGAGAACGTAGTTCTCGTTTCATGGTCGGCACCCGAAATCGAAAATCAACCAGATCGGGTTAATGCAGCAGTACGTCAGGTTGTGTCTGAACCGAAGGATTACCCGGAGTCGCAATTAGCGGCTCCGCCGGAAATCAGGAAAGTAAATGAGGATAGCCAGAGTTCGCTGCGTTGCCCCGATGTTATTGTCACGGATCAAGGGCGTACGCCGCATCCGGGGGCACCAGGCAATCTGGAGGTAATTGCCCCGCCTCCGCCGATTCTTGAGGCTTCGCCGGCCGGGAACGGCGAAAACCATTTTGACAGTAGCGATAAAACACAGATCGAGCTACGCGATGCGGATATTCGTGATGCGATTCACACTCTGGCTAAAGAAGCTGGGATAAACGTCCTCCTTTCCAACAGTGTCCAGGGAAAACTCAGTCTTTCTTTGAATGACCTAACGCCCCGTGAGGCGCTTTTAGCGGTACTCAAAGCGGCAGGATATGTGTGGTACGAGGATAACAAAGTCATTTACGTGGGAACGTCGCAAGAAATAAAACTCCTTGAACAATTAAATGACCAAATCTCAACGCGGATTTACAGACCGAACTACGTTTCAGCCAAGGAGCTGGAGTCGCTGATTAAACCCTTGGTCACTGCAGATGTCGGTCTTGTCACGGTGTCCAGTGCTGCGGAGAAGGGCATTGCGCCTAATCCGGCGGATGCCGGTGGAGATGGTTACGCGGGGTCAGACGTTGTGATTGTGCGCGATTGTGAAAAAGTTCTTCAAGAGATCGACCGCATTGTAGCCGAGGTGGACGTTCGCCCGAGACAGGTGGCCATTGAGGCGATGATTCTGAGTGTAAATCTTGATGACAAGGAACAGTTCGGAATCAGCTTCGAACTTCTCCGAAACAAAGGATACATCAAATTTGGATGGGGATTTCTGCCGGAAAACCTGTCGGACGTTAAATTCGACAATAGTGGTCTGAAGTTCGCCTATTTGGACGCGAGCCTTGGAGCGTTTATTAATGCATTGGAATCGCTTGGCGACACGAACGTTATTGCCACACCGCGTCTCCTCGTTCTCAACAAACATAGAGCAGAAATACTCATTGGTAAAGAGCTCGGGTATGTGAGTACAACGATTACAGAGACGTCGGCCTCCCAGACAGTAGACTTTCTAAAAGTGGGGGCGCAACTTGTCATTAGGCCGTTTATCTCCAACGACGGACTGATACGGATGGAGGTCCACCCGGAGGTATCCACTGGGGCAGTTCAGATTACCAATAACTTCACGGTACCCAACAAGGATACCACACAGGTGACCACGAATATTCTCGTTCCCGACGGAGCAACAGTAATCATCGGGGGACTTATGAGGGAAGACCTCCAGACCACGTCTTCTCAGATTCCTTTTTTGGGTAATCTTCCTTTAATTGGGGCGGCATTTCGAAACAGGGTAGAAACGACCACCAAGCAGGAAATCATTGTACTTATAACTCCTCATATCGTCGGTGACTATGAGGTCAACTCGGAAGGACAAAGTGCGAGTGATCTATGGCGACGGCGGCAACGCGTGGTAGGAGACAACATGAATCCTTTCGGAAATCACGCCGCCTCGCGGAGATGGGTTGAACAGGCCCGGGTCGCCTGTGCTCAAGGGGACTATGTCAGGGCTCGCAAGCTGGCGGAACTGGCAGTGCGGTTCGACCCCAATAATGTCGAGGCGATAGCCCTGCGAGATCAGCTCACGACGGGAAATAGTGGGACGCGCTCGCCGGCGGTAGACTCTCGCGCAAGATGAATGAACTGGGACACCGCGCTTGGGTAACCGGGATAATGAATCGACTTCAGTCCACAATGGCTTCAGGGTGCCGACACTGTACGAGGGTAAACTTTGCCCTTTTGCTAGTGTTTGTGCTGACTGTGCTCGGATGTCAAACCGGATTCCGGGCTAGCCACGGCGGTATGGCGTTGAATGGGGCCCCTCACACAGCAGTGCCGAGGACGCTGACGGAACAGCGCATGAATCGTCGGGAGACGATCGCACAGGACATTGAGGCCAAGACGAGGTGGGCGCGAGCTCTTTATTATAATTCTCCTGACGATCGACTAACGAAGGACTCGGCTGTGGATACGACGGCGTCCGAATGAAGGCGTTTTTTATGATTAGCAATTTAACACCTAAAGTATGTTGGCTTCGACCCGTCATATGAGATAGTCCGATTATATCGACTTTTCCGAGCGTATTTAAAATAAATTTTCTCCTCCATTTTCCGGGAACGGCGAAGGTTGTGTTGATGGCTACTTCGCTGCCAATGTGATTGGACATATCGCGACGCACAATCTATGGTTCCTTGAGGGGCAGGTGCACCGTGGGGCTGGACAGCGAACGCAGACCGGTCCGTCAAACACCGGCCCACCGTACCACTAAAAGGATCGACACACGCTATGATGCGACAACACATGGATAGTCTTTTCAAAAATGTGTGCTGTTGGGGGGGAATATCGGCCCTGTTAGCCCTTTTATTGATTCTTGCCGTTGGGTCAGACCGATGGCAGGTGGGGGTGGCAATGGGGGCGGTGACGTTCTTCGGGATGCTGGCCTTACGAAAGTCAACCGTTTATTCGAAGGAACTGGAAGCAACGCAGCGATGGGTCGAAGCATTAACCAGGCAGCTGGAAGCACTCCTTGCTGGGAAAACGGTTCCGGAGCCGAAGACCACTGCCAATGTTCCGACGGTCTTGGGTAGCCTCGGGAAAGAACTAACGCAGCGAGTTGACCAACTCGGCGAGTTGATTAAAGGGTTGATGCAGGCCCAGGCGGTGGCAGAAATACGAGCGCAAAAAGCGGCAATGACCGCCCGACAACTCACATCGGTTCTCAACCTCCTTCCAGATCCCGTGTTGGTGGTCAACAGTTTTGAACGTGTGGAGGTGGCCAACCAGGCCGCCCGGGACCTGCTTGGCCTTGACGAATTGGAGGCAGACGAGGGGTCTTCGTCCTCAGGAAATGAACTGTTCCAGGAGTTGATGGGGCGGATCCGCCGACTGAAAGTTCGCGACGCCGAGTTCGATTGGGAGGCGGATTGCGACAATAATCAGCACTTCCAGTTCCGTGTGCTTGTGCGCGAATGGCGGCCTGATGGGCAGGAATCATCGATATCGAATCTTGCAATCGTGTTGGAAGACACCAGTTCGCTGACGAACTTGCGGAAACGCCACGCCGAGTTTGTGTCGGCCGTCAGCCACGAGATGAAAGCGCCTCTTGCCGGAATTAAGGCCTACGTGGAGCTTCTGGCAGATGAAGATGTGGATGAAACGACACGCGACGAGTTTGTGACGACTATCGAATCGCAGATAGAAAGACTGCAACGTTTGATAGAAAACCTGCTCAACCTGGCCCGAATTGAGGCCGGAATAATGAAGGTGAAAAAGCAAAATTATTCGCTGAATGAAATTCTCGAAGATGCAGCGCGGGTGATGCGTCCGCATGCGGAGCAAAAGCACATCGACTTTCAGTGTGAGCTGAGTCCGCTTTATTTAAGCGTGGTTGCCGACCGCGATCTGCTGTTGCAGGCGGCCATTAACTTGTTATCAAACGCGATTAAGTATACACCAGACGGAGGGAGGGTTGTTCTCAGAAGTCGGATGGAGGAGGAGTATGCAGTATTCGAAGTGGAGGATACGGGCGTGGGGTTAAGTCCCGAGGATTGTCAGCGAGTGTTTGAGCGGTTTTACCGCGTGGAATCCCATAAAAATATGGCTCCAGGGACTGGGCTTGGGTTGCCGCTCACCAAACATATTGTTGAAGACGTCCACGGAGGGCGAATTGCCGTCCGCAGCGAGGTCGGAAAGGGGTCAACCTTCGTGGTTCAAATTCCACGTGCTGTGGCAGTGGGCAGCCCCATCAGCCGAGCTGTCAGCGTGGGAAACTGAGCAGAGATTGGAGGACGCAGGCGTGTCAAAACTTGTTCTATTATGTGATGACGAGTTGCCGATTTTGCGGGCAGTCGAGTTTAAACTCAAGAAGGTCGGTTTCTCAGTAAAGATCGCCCAAAATGGAGAGGCAGCGTGGTCTATCATTCAGGAATCAGTACCGGACCTGATTGTGAGCGATTATCAAATGCCGGTACTGGACGGGCTTGGGCTCGCCAAGCGGGTACGACAGAACCCAAATACCCAACGAGTACCGTTTATTTTACTGACTGGAAAAGGATTTGAACTCGATCACGAAGAGCTGCGGTCGCGATTGGGCATCACTCGCGTCCTCTCCAAGCCGTTCAGTCCGCGCGAGTTGGTGGAGCATGCAATGCAGATTTTACAGGACGCTCCATGTGGTGACGAGTCCTGCACGCAGGAAGTCGCTCAAACCGTTTGAATAAGGTAATTAATGTGTCCTGCACTATCGGCGGAGATGTGCTGCGGAACAAGCGTGGTGCCTGAAGATTGAGCAAATTGACCGACGATGAATTTTTCGCATGAAATATTCGGCGATGTAGCTGTCGTTCATGCACCGGACGAATTGACCGAAGCCCAGGTGCCAGCGCTGATGGACACCTGCGACCGGCTCGGGTTCGCGCAGGTGGTTTTGGAACTCGATAGCACGGAGGTGATGGACAGCGCTGCCCTGACAGCGCTACTTGATCTGGACGACGCCCTTGCGGCAAAGGGTGGTGCTCTCAAGTTGGCCACGAGTAATCCGATCAATCGGCAGATTCTGCGGTTGACAAGAATTGATCAAAGAATCCTGGTTTTCGACTCGCTGGTGGATGCAGTGAAAAGCTTTCGTTGAAAGAGGCACGAGCACGTTCGATGGGTACACAATGTGAGCAATGCTCAGCAACCCTTCTTAGTTATGTGTAAATATGTTTGTGATAGGGGAGTAAAGTCGAATGCAAGAAATAGGTTGGCGATAAGATATGACGGATGCCGTCAGCAAAAGGCGACAAAAGCGGCTCGGGGATATTCTCATTGAGAAAGGATATCTTCGGCCTGAGCAGTTGGAGGAGGCGCTCGAGCAACAGCGCCTCACCGGGCGATCGCGTCTTCTCGGAGAGATTCTTTTAAGTCTTGGATATTGCACGGAAGAGCAGATCGCGGAATGCCTGGCGGAAGAACACGGCTTGCCTTTTGTTCGACTGGAACTTCGCTATTTCGACCCCAAGATTGTTGATTTGTTTCCCCGGGACTACATTGAGAATAACTGTATTCTGCCACTTTTTCGCGTCAGGGATGAGTTGACAGTAGCGGTTCATGAACCGTCGAACCTCTTCCTGCTCCAGGAGATCGAGTATTTGACGGGGCTTCGCGTGAATCCAGTGGTAGCAACCCAGCGGGATATTCGACGGATGATCGCGTCCCTGCCTAATTCGAGCGTCCTCGTGATTGACGATATCATCGATGGGGCAGAAACGGCTGATGTCACCCTGATTGAGGACGCCATCGAGGATATTGGCAACCTGGCTGAGATTGCAGGTCAGTCACCGGTCATTCGGCTTGTAAATTATATCATCTTTAATGCTGTAAAGGAGGGAGCAAGTGATATTCACATTGAACCTGCCGAACGCTGCGTAAGAGTTCGATATCGCATAGATGGACGCCTGCAAAAAGCGTTGGAGCTTCCCGCACATCTCGCCGCGCCCATCAGCAGCCGGATCAAGATCATGGCGGGTATGGACATCAGTGAGCGCCGCCTTCCGCAGGACGGCCGGGTTAATGTAATGCTCGAAGGCCGGAAAATCGACCTGCGGGTGAATACTTTTCCGGGACAGAGGGGGGAAAAGACGGTCATACGAATTTTGGACACACGGGGTGTTTCCCTTAATCTGGAGGATCTGGGATTCTCCGAAGATATTCTAACTCAACTAAGGATTGCGATCCGCGCTCCCAACGGGATTATTCTGGCAACCGGTCCCACGGGAAGTGGTAAGTCGACCACACTGTATGCGTGTCTGAATGCAATCTCGTCGATGGAAAACAACATTTGCACGGTTGAAGATCCTATTGAATATCACCTGCCGTTAGTCAATCAATTTCAGGTTCAGGAAAAAATTGGACTAACATTTTCCAAAGCCCTGCGCACGCTGCTTCGGCAGGATCCGGATGTGATCATGGTTGGGGAGATCCGCGACGAAGAGACAGCTCGCACGGCAATTCAGGCAGCTTTGACCGGCCATCTGGTGTTCAGCACGCTGCACACCAATGATGCAGCGTCTGCCATCACCCGGCTTGCAAATATGGGAATCGAGACATATTTGATTTCGGCAGCGCTCAACGCTGTATTGGCACAGCGACTCCTGCGGCGCATTTGCACAAAGTGCCGCCACCCGTACGAGCCACCGAGGCCGTTGCGACGTGCTCTGGAGCGGATGGGATGCCAGTGCGAAGTGTTCTATAAAGGAGTGGGTTGCAAGAATTGTCGAAACACGGGTTACAAAGGAAGAATCGGAATACACGAACTGTTAATCATTACCGACGATATTCGCGACATGATCGTCGCCGGTGCCAGTGCCCATCAGATCCGCAAAGCGGCCGAAGCGAATGGGATGGTCAACATCCGCCAGGACGGATTTCGGAAAGTTCAGGAGGGGCTTACCACGATCGAAGAGGTGCTCCACGCGGTGGGAGACATTGTCGAACTCGCGGACATTGGAGCCGGCGGGTGATGGTCATAAATCACCAAGAAACTCATTCGAAGAATCAATGCCGAATAATGAAGCGACACCGAAAGAGATAGATTGGAATGTGGTGCCAGTTTTCGCATGGATTTCTGTCAGCTTCACACAATAGATAGTTAGTCTTCTAGCTTGCCGTTGAAAGTGTCGTGGTATGAGATTAGAATCTGGCTCACCGATTCCAGCCCAAACGGCTTTTAAAAGCTACGCCCGGGCGGAAACCGTGAAGAATGTTGCCCAGCGACTAAACGAAACTGGCATTCAAAGTGCCCGAGGTGAGCAGCTCGAGCATGATGACGAGGATGATGTATCGCCACTGGTCAAAGTGCGGTCTCGGGATCTTATCACCACCACTCAGCAACTGGCGATCCTTGTAGAGTCCGGCGTGACACTCGCACCGGCGCTGGCCGCGGCAATCGAGGAAGAAAGAAATCCGACACTGCGCGCTGTGTTGCGGAAAGTGAAGGAGTCTGTGGAAGGGGGGCAAGACTTTTCATCTGCAATTGCGCAATTTCCTCGGGTGTTCAATGCAACGTTCGTGGCTCTTGCCAAGGCTGGCGAAAAAACCGGAGCCCTGGGAAGCATGTTGCGTCGCGCTGCCGGCTACATGCAATCGGAATATGAGACGAGATCCAAAATCAGATCGGCAATGATTTATCCGGCAATTATGCTGATCATGTCGATTGCAGTGACGACCTTTTTGTTGACGTTCGTGCTCCCTAAATTTGTTCCGGTCTTTGAATCGCGACATGCAAAACTTCCGAAAATCACCGTCGTGATGCTGGGAATTTCAGACTTTGCGGTGAAATATGGACCGGCGGTGATATCGGCCCTCGGTGGTCTGGCTGTGGCGGGCGTCATTTTTCGGAGGACAAAAAAAGGTCGCGAATGGTGGGACGCCTTTAAATTGCGCGTTCCCATGCTGGGAATGGTGACTAAGAAAGTCGCGCTGTCCCGAAGTGTGCGAACGTTGGGAACGCTTTTAGGTTCGGGAATATCTGTGCTCGAGGCGATTGAGCTTGCTGCCGAAATTGCGGAGAATACCGTTGTCCGACGCGCGTGGCTGAGTATCAAAGACGGACTTATCGAAGGTCGGCGAATTTGCGACTGTATGAAACAGCATGCGATATTCCCCCGATCGCTTGTTCAGATGGTCGCAGCGGGGGAAGAGACGGGACATCTCGACGCTGTACTGGAAAGAACCGCAGAATTTTATGAGCGTGAGCTGGAAACGACGATCAAAACGGTCACCAGTCTGATTGAGCCGGTCATGATCATCGTGATGGGCTTTGTGGTGGGGACGATCGGTCTCTCGCTGCTATTGCCTATCTTCAGCCTGAGTCGCCCGGCGTAGCCAGGCAGTACCCGCCGTTCATGAAGAAGCTCATTCACGCGTCAATCTTCAGGTAGAATAAATCTGCAAACCCCAACCTGGGCTGCACAAGTTCAGTCAGATTGGGGGCGAGGCTGAATCGAATTTGATGCGGGGAAAGAACCTGCCAAACTATTTAGAACCATGCAGCGGTGAAGCCGCCATCCACATAGAAGGCCGCGCCAGTAATGTAGCTTCCGGCCTTAGGTGAAAGCAGCAGCAGGGCGGTTCCGATGAGTTCATGCGGTTCACCAAAGCGATGCATCGGCGTGCCGCTGATGATGTTGCGTACACGCTCTTCGTCGAGAAGTTTTCGGTTTTGTTCCGCGGGAAAGAAACCCGGACAAATTGCGTTGACGCGGATTCCTTTATCGCCAAATTCGTTAGCAATATTTTTCGTCAGATTGACCACCCCTGCTTTAGATGCCGCATAGGCGAACACTTTAGATAAGGGAAGGAATGACGTGACGGATCCGATATTGAGAATTGAACCGCCACCGGCTGCAAGCATGTGGCGAATAAAGACCTGACAAGCCTCAAACACCCCTTTCAGGTTAACAGCCATGATTTTATCCCACATTTCGGGGCTGGCGTCCAAAAACGAACTTCCCGCGTTGATACCTGCACAGTTGACCAAAATTTCCACACGCCCCTTGATTTTTAATGCAAAGTCCAAGAGTGCTTCGATTGATCGCCGGTTGGTCACGTCAACCAAACAGTAACTCACCCGGTCTCCAAACTGTTTGAGCTTTTCAACACGTCTCTGGCAGGCTTCCTCGGAGAGATCAGCCACGACGACATGTGCGCCTGCCCGCATGATTCCCTCGCAGAGGGCCCCGCCCAGTTCCCCCGCACCGCCGATGACAACGGCAACCTGGCCGTGAAGTCCGAAAAGGTCTTCCAGATACTCAGCAGTAGTCATGGAATTACTCCTGCTTTTTGAATATTCAATGCCCAAAAGACACAGCGGAGACTACGTCGTGCTTTCTTTCGGCGTTCTGCGTTCAGAAAGCCAATCGGTATGGAACGGCCCTTGTCCGGGCTTGTCGATACGCTCGTAGGTGTGCGCTCCGAAATAGTCTCGTTGTGCCTGGATCAAATTGGCAGGCAGGACGGCGGATCGATAGCCATCATAATAGGTCAGGGCGGTGGCAAACGCGGGGATCGGGATTCCTAATTGCACGGCCACCGTTACAACATGCCGCCATGCCGATTGTGCTTTTTCCACGGCCTGGCGGAAATAGGGTGCCAGAAGGAGATTTTCCAGCTGAGGATTTTCATCGAATGCTTCTTTGATGCGTTCGAGGAACACGGCGCGGATGATACAACCGCCTCGCCAGAGCATGGCAATACTACCGAAGTTGAGCGGCCATTTATATTCCTTGGCCGCCTCGCGGAGTTGAACAAACCCCTGTGCATAACTGACAATCTTGGAGGCATAAAGTGCCTGACGGATCTCCTCAACGAATGCCCGTCTATCGCCCTCATATCGACCACCCCTGGGGCCATGCAAGATTTCGGCGGCGCGAACTCGTTCGCTCTTCAGTGCTGAAAGGTTTCGCGCATGGACCGCTTCTGTGACCAGAGTGCTGGGAATTCCCAGGTCCAGGGCGTCTTGACTCATCCATTTACCGGTACCCTTGGCTCCCGCTTTATCAAGAATCAAATCTACAAGATATTGACCCGTTTCTTTGTCAATAACGCTGAAAATATCGCGAGTAATTTCGATAAGATAGGAGTTAAGTTCTCCACGATTCCACTGATCGAAAATATCGTACAATTCATCATTGGAAGCACCCAGGGCGTGCTTGAGCAGCCAGTAGGCCTCGGCTATTAATTGCATGTCGCCGTATTCGATACCGTTATGGACCATTTTGACATAGTGGCCTGCGCCGCGTGGCCCCACCCAATCGCAGCACGGGATATCCTTGTTCGGGCCGACCTTGGCTGCGATGGCCTGAAAGATCGGTTTGACGAAAGGCCAGGCTTTTTCGCTACCGCCTGGCATAAGGCTCGGTCCTTTGAGGGCACCCTCTTCGCCACCCGATACGCCAGTTCCAATATAGAGAAGTCCTTTAGATTCCACATACTGGGTGCGGCGCTCGGTGTCGGCAAAATGGGTATTTCCGCCATCAATCAGGATATCGCCGGGTTCCAAAAGAGGGATGAGCTGTTCAATCAGATCATCAACGGCGGGACCGGCTTTGACCATCATCATGACCTTGCGGGGCCGGGCGAGAGCCTTAACGAGTTCTTCCAGCGTCCGGCAACCGACGATACGTTTGCCCTTTGCCGGCCCCTCGATAAACTTTTCCATTTTCTCGGTAGTGCGATTGTACACGGCCACTTTATAGCCGCGGCTTTCGATATTCAGGGCCAGGTTCCGGCCCATGACTTCCAGCCCAATGACCGCAATGTCACATAAATCGCTCATCTTTGCGTCCTCGTTCTGGTGTAACTAGTTCCTGACGTATGTCAGGAGAATCAGATGTAACTTATCGGTCAATTCCCGAACAACCTGCCGAGTTGCTGCTCTATAGAGTTGTATTTTCTGGCTTTTTCTGTGTTACACATCCGGTTCCTCCACCCAAGGCGGATTCGCCGGCAAAGCACGGTCGAATTCTGCAATCAGTTGAGCTTGATATTCGCCGCTGAAAGATCCGTTGATGAAGTGGTCTATTCCTCGTTTGTAGAATTCCTCCCAGCTTTGCTCTTCTTTGCCTGGATTGATTGGGAAGAAAAGTGCTGAGTTCGCCTCAGCTGCTTTTTGGTCTCCGGGAGCGTCACCCACCATAAGAGTATGGCCTGATGGATACTGGCTACCCAGCGCGAGGAAGTCCTTCTTTGTTCCGCTTTCCTGACCGAGAATGGCCCGCACGTATTGGTCCAATCCGTGTTCTGCCCATTCCCGTTTAAGTGCCTCTTCCGGAGTGGCGGAGACGACAACGATGTCAGCCACTTGACAAAGTCGTTGAAGACTTTCCCGAACATAAGGGAATGGAGGCACTCCCTTGACCATCCATTCGACAGTTCGGTTCACAGCCCGCGACCATTCGAGGGCCTGTTTCAGGTCTGCATCACCGGTGGCGTTAACAGCTTCCTCGAGCGCTGGATTGCCGAGTTTTTTCTCTTTTTTTATCCACTCCTTCAGGGATTCCGGGACCCGAATCTGAACCTGACGTGCTTTTACTTCCGGTCTACGACGGAGACGTTCGAGGGTCTCTATCAGTGCTGGGAAACGGTTTATTCCTCGACTTTTCGAATAAAGATTGACAAATTCAGCAACTTCACGGGCGTATTTGCTCACGCCCTGCAGGTTGTAATAGTAAATGATGTTCGGAATGAAACACTCCTTGTGTTTCAATTCCATTGTGTCAAACGCGCAACCGTCTGAATCAATACCAACGAGGAAGTCTTTCTGTCGGGTGAATGAGATCATGTCACTCCCTGCTGCTCCAAGATGATCGCACTGGGTTCAACCTCTTCGTTTCCTCCACACACGTCTCAACTTTTCAACTTTTTCGAGCCCGGTCGGCCTGGGGGACATATGGCGGCAATTTCTTCTCCGCAAAAATGGGTTGAAGACGCGTCAGGCGCTGCCTGCCATCGATCATGGGGAGAGTGAGCATATCGTCGCCAATGAGAGGCCGGGCATAACGTATGAAATCGTCGGTGACGTCATTTCCGCTCGGGGCGATCCACTGTTTGGGGAATTTGCGTTCGCTGTTGGCGACAACTTTCAGGGGCACTTTATCGTAGCGGACGGTGTAAATCGGGCCAGGATTCCGAAGAATCGTGGCCATGAATCCGGATTCTCCTCGTGCTGCCAATAACGCAGCTTGCTGGCCAACTTTATACGCCTCTTCCAGATCTACGGTGGAGGCATAGGCCATTGAATGCCTTTGGTCGGTGCCTGGGACATTTCCTCGCGCTGCGCCCTTGATCGGAAGACCTTTTTCGTTCAGATAGTTGACCAGAATTTGGCAGACTGTCAGCTTGCTGGAACTGTACGAAGTGTGGCCGAAAGCGTCCTTGATCTCACCGAGATTACCGACTTCAAATCCCTCGCTGATGACGATCATGCAACGGCCCCGCTTTTTGAGCATATCGTTCACTTCATCTGCAATTTTTTCTAAGGGGCACGAACATTCCGCAAGATAAATCAAAAGAGGCATTTCCCGGTTGGGGTCTGCCAACCGCGCCGCTGCGGGGATGAAACCGATTTTTCGCCCCATGGCCTGCATAACGAGGACCGGGTCGGCAGGACAGGAGCCTGCGTTTTCCTCATTGGCGTACTGCACCATATGGGTCCAGTACTTTGCCGTGGATCCGTAACCCGGGGTGTGGTCAACAAGTTGGAATTCGCTGTCCCCCACGTCATTATCGATGGTCTTCGGCACGCCCACGGCGACCAGGTCCAGCCCTTTCGATTGAGCCAGATCGGCAATTTTCTGGGCAGTATCCATTGAGTCGTTACCGCCAATGTAGAGAAAGTAGCCCACGTTGTGGGCACGGAACACATCGATGACCCGCTGAAAATCCTCCGTTTGCTCGGGTTTCAATTTGTATCGGCAGGTACCGATGGATCCGGCGACAGGAGTGTAACGCAAAAGGGCAATTTCCTCGGCGGGCTGCGACGATAAATTGATCAGCTCTTCTTTGAGGACGCCTTCAATCCCGTGCCGAGCCCCGTAGACTGTTCCAATCGCGTCCAGGTCTCGGGCGGCCTCGATGATTCCACGCAAACTGTTGTTGATAACCGGTGTTGGTCCACCGCTCTGGGCAACAACGAGGTTCTTTTTCGCCATGCCGACTGTCCCTCACTCGTGGCTGTCTAAAAGAATCATTGATAGGCAGAATCGGACACAGTTCAACGCAATTCCGCAGTCATGCGCTCCTTTGCAATCCGGCTCGGTGGTTTGATATTACCCGTCCCCTGCGCGTAATGTTCGTATCGAGCAATTGGCTCCGAAAGATCTGCCGCTAGTCCCCAAGGCGCTATTTGCCCATTCGTGATAGCCTTTGAATTCAGTCTCGCCGACCCCGTAAACTCCCGATTGTATTGGGCTGATGGGGCTACCACAACAGGGGGTTACGGCGGGCCCGGAGCGACGGCCGTTGTCGCTGGTGATCCGACATTTGGCATAGAGCTCGAGGCACTTCAGCAGGGCCAACGTTTCAGTTAACAGGGTGCTATGGGACTGGCGAGAAGAAGAGAAACAAGCGGTCGGCCAGCGTCTGAGCGGCTACCGTGTCATTGCTAGTGTAGCCAAAACTCAAGAAACGAGGTCCGGTAGGGAGTTCGCCACAAATTGCGGAGCCAGGAGTCAAAAAGCAGTGAAAAATCGGCAATCTACGCCGTCTGGGGAGATTTTGATCTTGACTGGACGCAAACACCGGGGACATCGCCCTTCATAGGCGGTGCCGTGACGATTGAGGTAAATCCGGGCGTAAATTCCGCAGCAGCGAAAATGGATGCCAAGAAAAGACCTGCCGGTAGGGCAGTTGGTTTTTTCGCCGGTGACGGGCTCGCTGGAAAGATCAAGGAGCCTGCCCGGTTCGGGAGCACTCAGTTCGTCCATCGGCCGCACAGTCCAAAAAGTCTATTAACTCACCGACGGAAGTGATTCCGACTTGGGTGAAAGACCGATTGGGCACCGTTACTCATTGCCCACACTCGTTCAGCGGGACACCCTGTGCCGTCTTCCGCCCGGTTAACGGGTAAGCAGCTTCCCTTGCAACCTGTCAAACCGCACCCGGCCCGCGGAGTCCGTCTTCAATTTGAATCGCCTCTTCCACGGGGAGAACAAAAATCTTTCCGTCTCCAATAGCGCCTTCCTGACCGGTCCGCGCGACCTGCACAATTGTATTCACGGTGCGTTCGAGAAAATCGTCGTTCACCACAATCTCGAGGGCGATTTTTCGCAAGAGTTTCGCCTTGTATTCATGGCCACGGTAAGTGTCGGTGTGCCCTCGCTGACGACCAAACCCCTGAGCATCGCACACGGTCAAGCGCGTGACCTCGATCCTCTCGAGTGCTCCGCGAACCGATTCGAGTTTTGGAGGCTGCAGAACTGCCATAACGAGCTTCACACAACTCCTCCTTATGCCATTACCAGGCCCTCTGACAAGCTGTTTTCAGGTCGCTCTTGTATCGTAGAAACATGGGTAAGTTGCGTCAACGCCCCAAGAAAACTAATCAAGTTGGAGAGTCGGCCGAGAGAATCGGCACGGCCCGAGATTGGAAAACTGGAACAGTCTGTGAATTTGGGATATATGGAGCGACGGAATGACGGTAACCGAGACGCACGCCGGCGCATCCATTGCCATGGGATTGCCCACGTCGGGGATCTGGCGGCGGTACAATACACTGTGTACGGACAGCCATTGCCTCATTCCGGATCATTTGTCTGCGAGGGTACTTCATGATGGTTCGGTGCTCGGTTCGCGCTTTTTCAGAAAACAAAGTATCTACAGAACACCGGAAAATGAGCTTTGAGTTAGGTAATAGAATTTCGGCGAGATTTCATGATTCGAAGGACATCGGAGGTGACCGGGTATTTAGCAGAGGTCAGGCGCGGGCCTGTCAGACGTCTCACGTCGCGAGCCGGCGACGATTGAGTTGGTGGGCCTGGGTCGCTTTTGCCCTTGCAGTTTATCTGATTGGTCTCGGGCTCCCCTTGGCATGGGCTGAGGAAGCATTTTCGGGTGGTTTTTTCGCGGGGGGAAACTCGGCTCAAAAAGTGAAAGTGGAGGCTTACATCACCCGATTGCCTGAGGTCGAGCGGCCGGTACTGGTGGTCAAGGCGGTCGTCGAGCCAGGGTGGCATATCTACTCTTTAACGCAGGGGCCAGGCGGGCCGGTGCCGACAAAAATCTCGGTGTTGGCACCAGAACGGGTGCGGCTGGCCAGTCGTTTGGTCGTGTTTCCGGATCCGGAGACTCATCGTGAGGCGGCTTTCCCTGATGTTCTGGTGGAAAGCCACGAGGGGACGGTTCACTGGGCAGGGGAGCTGGAAATCAATTCGGGGGTGGGAGACTTAAGAGACCTTGTGGTAGAGGGAAGTTTTTTGGCCCAACCGTGCGACGCCAGCTCGTGTTTGCCGCCCAGGACCCAACGATTCTCAGCGAGATTTACTGAGAATCCCCCGATCGAGAAAGAAGTCCTCAAAGAGTTGGTGAAGAGGCTTCAGGCAGCGGTAACCCAAGGCAGTAGGGAGGAAAGCACGCGAGGCAGCACCGAGGAGGCCGAGGGGGGAATCAAATCGCGGGACCAACACAAGGAGTTGGCAGGACCGAGAGAAGTGGAATTACTTCCGTGGCAGCCGTTTTCTCTTGAGCGATTCAAGCATTTGGTTGGGCCCGAGTTTAATCCCGATCAGCTCAAAATCACCCTTTTTAACCAATCGTCTTCCATCTGGTATCTGGTTTTGCAGATGGCGGCCGGTTTTTTGGGAGGCATTTTGCTCAACGTGATGCCGTGTGTGCTGCCTGTTATTGGGCTTAAGCTGTTTGCCTTCATGCAGCAGGCTGGGGAAAGTCGCTGGAAAGCATTTTGGCTTAATGTGTGGTACAGCATCGGCTTGCTGAGCGTATTTGCCCTCCTCGCAGGGTTGGCGATCACCCTTCAGTTCGGATGGGGACATCTGTTTCGGTTGGCGGGCTTTAACGTAGTCATGGCTGCGGTGGTCTTTGCCATGGCGCTCGCTTTTCTGGGGATTTGGACGATTCCGATTCCGGGCTTCGTGGGTTCAGGACGCGCAGCCGAGCTTGCCGAAAAAGAAGGGGTGCTGGGGGCGTTTTTCAAGGGTGTGTTCACGACGTTTTTGGCAACACCCTGTACAGGGCCGTTTATGGGATCGGCGCTGGCGTGGGCCTTCACGCAACCGCCGCTGACAGTGTTTCTTGTGTTCATGAGTGTGGGACTTGGCATGGCGAGTCCCTATCTGGTTGTTGGTTTGTTCCCAGAGCTCATCCGGTTTCTGCCGAAACCTGGTCCGTGGATGGAAGTCTTCGAACGGATCATGGGATTTGTGCTCCTGGGGACAGTTTTGTTCATTCTGACTTTTCTGGACTGGCCTTACATCGTGCCCACTGTGGGCCTGCTCTTCGCAATTTGGGCTGCGTGCTGGTGGGTTGAACGTGCGGCCATGACCGGCATCACGTTGCGTAAGGTTCGGGCCTGGGTCGGCGCGGTGGGATTTGTTGCACTGGCGTGGCTGCTGCTGTTTCCCGGGATTCCGGTTCAGGAGCGGAGGATTGGTGGGTTGCTCCGAGTTATGGAGGCCCGTTTACGCGAGCGAGTTCAAGAACTTGCGCTGCGTGAATTGGGGCCTCAATCGGAGATTTCACCGATTGCTAACCAGTCGTCCGGCAACAGTTCAGGAAAAAGCGGTGGCTATACCGTCCTCGTTGATTGCACGGCCGATTGGTGCTTGACGTGCAAGACGCTGGAAGCGACAGTGCTGAATTCCCGCCCGGTGCGAGACGCCCTCCGCGACAATCGCGTGGTCCTGCTCAAGGCGGACTGGACTCACGAGGCGCCGGAGGTAACGCAGTTTCTCAAATGGCTGGGCTTTCAGCAGGTCCCTGTCATCGCGATCTTCCCGGCTGGCCGACCGAACGAGCCAATTATCTTCACCGGTTGGTATACGCAGAAAGATATCCTTCGCGCACTTCAGGAGGCTGGGCCATCGCGAAACATGGAGGTGCCCGGTGGGGGACTTGCCGGTTGATGATGGATCGGAAATTTTCCGGACGCGGGGACAGAGCTGCAGTTACGCTTTTGAGATTCCGGGTGGCTCTGAACTCGGGACTGGTTCGCCAGGACCGCCCGAGATTTCAGGCTGGCTATGGAGAAGTAAGGCAAGATACTTCTTCCGGTAGTCCCACGCGATCCAGGAGGCAAAGCACATTCCAGCACTTGTCAACGCGGCCAGGGCAATAAGAAGAAACGTCCAGCGGCGGTCGATCGCGGCGGGGGAAGCCGCGTCCGTGCTTTGACTCGGTGCTGTGCCGGCGGCTTTCTCTTGCGGGGAGGTGGATGGAGTCGCCTGGTCCCCGGGTTTGCTTGGTGGGGAAGAAGTGCCCCCGTCTGGTGTCTGACTTAAACTGGGACCATCTCCCGGACGGGGGTTATCATGTGATTGTCTATTTTCCTTGCTAGGGCCATCATGTTCGGTTGGCATGAGGGCCACACCAGATTGTGCGGTAGCAATCGGTCCTGGGGATGAGACCGGAGGAGTGTTTCTCAACTCCGGGCCTGCATTTGACAATTGATCAGCCTGTGGGGAGGACGGCAGTCCCCGGGCGCTTGATGACGGCGCAGACGCGGGAAGCTTTCGAGGGAGGGGACCGCTGCCTACAACGATCCGGTAGGTTCTGATGGGGGGCAGATTCGGCGGCACGTCGCTGGCAGCAAGGATATCGCCGGGGCGAAGATTCTGGAGCTCTTCGGGCGATATCTGAATGATGTATTCCATACCGCCATCCGTGGAGGGTTGCCAGCCAACGTCCACACCGCAGCAGAACAGCACGAGGAGAGACGCGCCGTACATCATGGGATCGAAGCGGCTCCTTGCGAATGCGGGTGAAGTTTTCCTCTTGTGTTTGACTGAGCAGGACCACAGATGTCCATCGGATTTTATCCAGGCGAATTTCTATCAAGGTGCGATCGCAGTTCCGTATTAAGCGCTCTGATTCCTTTCGTCCATTCTGATAGAGTCTACCGGAACAGGCAATCTGAGCGTAGGCTGACACATCCCCACTTTTCCTGAGCCGATGGGGACTCGGACGTCCACTCGAGTTCGCATGGTAGCGAGATTAATTCCGGAGAGGATTGCTTGTTAGACTCCCTTTTTAGCGTTGGATAACCCGGTTTCACATCCGGGGGCACGACCAGCGTGCTCATGCGAAGGGTGTCCCGAGGGAATTTGCTTGTCAGGTTCGCATTCCAACGTTTCGATCGTGCATTGCACCGACCGGGCTGCAACTGCTCGAATCAGTTGCAGGTTAAACCGTAGGGGCAATTCATGAATTGCCCCTACGACACATTGTGCTAATCGAATTCGGAAGGTTTCTGCATAACTGGGAAGGGGTCGCGAGTACAGGAAGGCGGAAACCTGTGCCGTCTGCTCAATACACTTGCGGTGAACACGTGACAGGCTAGCGAAGAACGCATTCGCTACAGGAGCTCGATCGGTTCCGTGCTCACGTCTTTGGGTGAGATTTGGACACTTGTGAGTGACGGACGGCCATGGTAAATTGGCAGCGGCTTTAAAGTGTGCACCGTCGCAAAATGGTGGTCCATCTTAAGAAAGGGAGGGAGTTATGTCCGCCGCTCGCCATGCGAAGGTAACAAAGTCGCGCCGAGAGTTTCTCATTCAAACCGGTGCAGTGTTGTCGGCGGTTTCGCTGGTGAAGGGAGGGCTTATCTACGGGCACCACGTGAGTGAAGACAACACCATTCGACTGGCCCTGGTAGGTTGTGGTGGTCGTGGGACCGGGGCCGTGGCGGATGCTTTCTCAACCACGGGGGGCCCAGTAAAACTGGTGGCGATGGCGGACCTGTTTGGAGATCGCCTGGAAGGCAGTCTGAAAAACGTTCAGACTCAGTTTCCGGACAAGGTGGATGTTCCGCCGGAGCGTCGGTTTGTTGGATTCGACGCCTATCGGCACGCTATTGATTGCCTTCGTCCGGGCGATGTTGTCATTCTTGCGACACACGCGGCCTTTCGGCCAGTTCACTTTGAATACGCGGTGCAAAAGGGGGTCAATGTCTTCATGGAGAAATCGTTTGCCGTCGACGCTCCAGCCACTCGCCGTCTCATGAAGGCAGCGGAAGAATCCGAGAAGAAGAATCTTAAAGTGGGGGTTGGCTTTATGTGGCGGCATTCCAAGGCTCGGCAAGAGGTCATCAAGCGCATTCACGACGGTGCGATCGGAGAAATTCACACATTAAGGATCTACCGGGTGCACGGCCCGGTGTTCACCCCACGACTCCCAGCCGGAGCGAACGAGATCGAGTTTCAAATTCGTCACGCCGTATGCTTCAACTGGGTCAGTGGCGGATTTTTTGTGGATTGGCATTGCCACAATGTGGATGTGGCGTGTTGGGTCAAGGGGGCATGGCCGGTAGAGGCGCAGGCGATGGGAGGACGGTGCTATTCCGATGCCGGCAATCTTTTTGATCACTATACTGTCGAGTATACCTTCGCCGACGGCACAAAACTCTTTGCATTCTCTCGTCACATGCCGAACTGCTGGTCCACCTATTCGGACTATGCACACGGCACAAAGGGATCTGCCGTCATTATGACGGATTTATCGGACCCCAAACCCAAGCTGTACAAAAGTCAAAAGATGGTGGCCAGCGAAGAGATCTGGCGATATCCCGAGCCTGACGTGAATCCCTACCACGCCGAATGGCAGGTGCTGCTCGATGCCATCAGACAGGATCGTCCCCACAATGAGGCCAGGCGGGCAGCGGAGGCCAATATGGCGACGCTCATGGGACGGATGGCCGCGCATACCGGTCAGTATGTGACCTGGGAGCAGGCCTGGAACTCCAATTTCCAGTACGTTCCCGATATCGATAAGCTCACATTCGATTCGGAGCCGCCCATTCGAGCGGACAACGAAGGGCGGTATGCTCCGCCTTTACCGGGTACGAGCCAGGAGATTTGAGAAGCAGGGCCGCCAAAATCCGCTTTCTGGTGGCTTGCGGTTTTGGCAACGGACTTTTAGAATCAATCACGCCGTTGAACGGTGCGCTGGTGGCCTGTTCACCGTGCGCGGTGACAGATTATGTCGTGTGGGGTTTGGACGTTACTTTTCCTGCGCAAAGGAGGGATCATGTCTTCTGGACAGCGTCACAACTTTCCCAAGCTTCACAACGCAGCCTGGCCGGGAGTCGTGGGAAAAGGCGATGGGGGTGAACCGCCCATTGATCTTGATACAATGCTCGATCTGACTGCGGCGGCAGAAGTGGACGGAATCAAATTTGACGGGTTTGACCTTTTCCTTTACCTCCCCCATATCGATATTGATTCCACGGTCAAAAGCGATGACGCTATCAAAGAGCTCGCAGAGAAAGCCGCCCGACGCAATCTGAAAATTGGCACGGTAGTGGCCCCGATATGGCCTCCGACGGGTGGTGGTTCAGCGATGGGAGACGAGAGCGAGCGGAAAAAATTTCTCGAACAGGTTCGTAAGGGCTGCCGAGTGGCGATGGTCTTGCGTGAAATCGGCGTGCGCCCCTACGGAGTTGTGCGTATCGATTCCGCGTGCAGTGTAACCGAGTGGCTGAAGGATCCGGAAGGGAATCAACGTCGGATAGCCGAAACATTCCGCCAGGCCTGCGACATTGCGGCGGACCACGGTGAGAAGCTGGCAGCAGAAGGGGAAATCTGCTGGGGCGGCATGCACAGTTGGCGGCGTATGATTCAGCTTTTGGAAATGGTGGATCGCCCGGATGTGCTTGGCTTCCAGGCCGATATGGCGCATACGCTGCTTTATCTTCTGGGGTACAACGCCCCTGAGGATGCGTTGCTTCCTCAGGACTTTGACTGGAAGGACCAGGAGCGGTTTTACGCCGCATATAAACAACTGACGGATGCGTTGCGTCCATGGACGATAGATCTCCATATTGCGCAGAATGATGCCACCGTGCATGGGTCTGGCTCTCACGATAAGACGGGGCGGCACTGTCTGGCGACTGATCCCAACGGAAAGCTGGATATCCCAAAGGCGGCCGGATACTGGCTGCGCGATGAAAACGGACAGCTCACCAAGAGGATGCGGCATATCTGCTGGGATGGCTGTATGTTTCCCAATGCCGTCATGATGAATCCCCAAACCTGGAACGATATTTTGCGGGTGATGATCCAGGTGCGAGATCTGCATGGGTGGTACGAGGAAGAGTGAGCTTCTCTTCACGGATCACTTTGCAACAGTAACAACGAAAAACGATAAGTGTGTCAGCATTGTTCAACGTTCAGCAATTGCCAAAAGGAGGAGACACTATGGCAAAGGAACTGAGGATCGGCATGCTGGGTTGCGGGTTTATGGGCAAGGCGCATTCCAACGCCTGGTTGCAGGTTCCTCACTTTTTTGATCGGGAACACAAGCCGGTCCTGAAAGCCGTTTATGCCCGGCCGGAAGATAAGGACAAGCTAGAAGCATTTGCCAAACGGTGGGGATACGAATCGATCGAAACCGACTGGCGGAAGTTGGTCGAGCGGGATGACATCGATCTTATCGATGTGTGTGTGCCTAACAACATGCACCACGACTGCGTGATTGCCGCCGCCGAGGCCGGGAAGATTGTGGTCTGCGAAAAACCCCTGGCGATGAACGCCCGCGAGGCTGAGGAAATGGTGGCCGCTGTAGAAAAGGCGGGCGTGCCCAATATGGTGTGTTTCAATTATCGTCGCGTTCCGGCAATTGCACTCGCTAAGCAGATCATCGACGAAGGGCGGATCGGACGGCCCTTCCATTACCGGGCGACCTACAATCAGGACTATACGATATCGCAGAAGGTGCCTCAGGGCGGGCTGGCTCTCTGGAGATTGGACGCTCGCGTGGCAGGATCGGGTGTGACGGGTGACCTTCTCGCCCATTCCATCGACACCGCCGAGTGGCTCAACGGTCCGATCAAGAAGGTGGTTGCGTACACGGAGACGTTCGTCAAGGAACGCGTTCACGCGGAGACGGGACGCGTGGAAAAAGTAGAAATCGACGATGCCTGCATGTTCCTGGCCGTTTTTGAGAACGGCTCGCTGGGAACCTTTGAGAGCACCCGTTATGCCCGTGGCCGCAAGAACTACAACACCTTTGAGCTCAATGGCGAGTTGGGCTCCGTATTCTTCGACCTTGAAGACCCCCATCTGCTACAATTCTTCCGGTACGCTGATCCCCAGACCGGAAAGAAGATTGAGGACCATCTGACCGGCTGGCAGAAGATTCACGTGACAGCTAGTGAGCATCCTTACATGAAACACTGGTGGGTGCCGGGCTGCACCATCGGGTACGAGCACACCTTCATCAACACGTTTGCGGACTTTTTGGCCTCCCTGGAAGGTGGACCGAAGTTCCAGCCCGACATGCGGTCTGGGCTCCGAACGCAACGTGTGTGCGACGCAATCCTCCAGAGCGCTCGGGAAGGACGGTGGGTGGAAATCGAGGGTTGACGGCCACCGGGTTGACTGAGGATTAAAAAAGTGGGGGTACTGGCTTCATGCCGGTGCCCCTTTGCATCTTGTCCTACCTAAACGAGACCGAAGTATTACACAGGCCATTGACGAGGCGGCAGCGGGCATAAAGATTGAGCTGCAAAGTAGGGCATTTAGTCACGGACGTGACGCGAGCACCTCGAAACGCCCTTCGCGGATGGCCCGGGCCATTGCCAGCGGCACTTGCGCTTCGGCAAGGATAACCTGGGCACGGTTGTAGGCAACCTGAGCTTTCATCTCCTGGCTACGGGCCATCGCCAGCGCCCGACGTTCCTCTGCTTTGGCGCGAGCCACGCGGGTATCGGCCTCTGCCTGATCGTATTGGAGCCGTGCTCCGATATTCTGACCGACAACGATATCCGCAATGTCGATGGAGACAATCTGGAAGGCAGTCTGTTGATCCAATCCTCGCTCCAGAACGGCCTTGGAAATTCGGTCCGGATGTTCAAGCACTTCGAGGTGTGTTTCTGACGACCCGATCGCGGTGATGATGCCCTCACCGACCCGGGCAATGACTGTTTCTTCGGTGGCTCCCCCAATGAGGGTTTCCATTTTGGTGCGGACGGTCACCCGGGCCCTGACTTTCAATTCAACGCCGTTTTTGGCAATGGCACTGAGCATGGTCCGACCGCTTCGGGGATCGGGACAATCAATGACCTTGGGATAGATGCTTGTCCGCACGGCATCAAGCACGTCACGCCCGGCGAGGTCAATGGCTGCCGCCTGATCGAACGTGAGAGGCATTTGGGCACGGTTGGCTGCAATGAGGGCGTGGATGACCTTCATCACATTGCCACCAGCCAGATAGTGTGCCTCCAGACGCCGGGTGGTAATGCCGTAGCGCTCGTCAGTGAGACCAGCCTGAACGGCCATGATTTTGGCCTGCACGATCAACCGCGCGTTGACCTGACGAAAACTCATGCCGATCAGGCTCCAGATACTCACCCGGGCGCTAGACATGTACGCCTGAAACCACAGCGCCCCGTACATCAGCACGACGATCACCAGGAACAAAAGGAAAAGCAGACCGATGATACCCAGGATGATCCAGATGGGCCAAAGAGAAAGTTGAGCCACCACAGAATGAGCGAGGTCCACGTGCATCATACACCTCCTTCTCTAATACGCGATTCACGGTCCAAATTATACCACGGACGAGCCATTCGTGCTAATCCCCGCGGTTGTAAAGGATCACGAGCGAACCCGCGGTGATCGTTTTGATGCTAATGCCTTGCAATCCGACCGCTTGACCTCGGGGGGGATTTCGCGCTATTTTAAGTTTCATCGCTCGGTCTATTTTCGGGCGAGAGACATGACGCCGGCGGTGCCGGCTTGTTTTCTTCTGGAACGGGAAACATTCCCATGCGCATGCGAGGCACGACAGTGGTTACGGTGCGCCGAGGCGGATCAGTAGCCATCGGGGCCGATGGTCAGGTGAGTCTTGGCTCCACTGTGTTGAAGTCTGACGCTGTGAAATTGAGGCGTTTGGGGGATGGAAAAGTCCTCACGGGTTTTGCGGGAAGTACTGCCGATGCCATTGCTCTGTTCGAGCGTTTTGAAGCCAAGTTAAAGGAATTTCCTCATAATTTACCTCGGGCGGCTACGGAGTTAGCGAAGGAATGGAGGACCGATCGAGCGCTCCGCCGCCTCGAGGCGATGCTCATTGCGGTTGATGCCCAGCACACACTGCTGTTATCGGGGACGGGGGACGTCCTGCAACCGTCAGACGGAGTTTTAGGGATCGGATCAGGCGGACCTTACGCCGTGGCAGCGGCCCGAGCGTTGCTCCGGCACACCAATTTGTCAGCCGTTGAAATTGTCCGGGAAGCCCTGCGCATTGCTGCCGAACTGGACGTGTATACCAACGAGAATATCATCGTGGAGGAGATCGCGTGCAGCAGTTGACACCTACCCAAATCGTCGCAGAACTCGATAAGTACATCGTGGGCCAGGAGGCTGCCAAGCGGGCGGTTGCCGTAGCACTTCGCAATCGCTGGCGTCGCCAGCAGCTTCCGCCGGAGATTCGTTCCGAGATTGGTCCGAAAAACATTCTCATGATCGGGCCGACGGGCGTGGGGAAGACTGAAATTGCCCGCCGGCTTGCACGATTGACCGGCTCGCCCTTCGTAAAGGTGGAAGCCACGAAATACACCGAGGTTGGCTATGTCGGGCGCGATGTGGAGAGCATGGTCCGCGACCTGGTGGATAATGCCATCTCAATCGTGTATTCGGAGTACCGCGAGAAAGTCAAGGAGGAGGCGGAAAAACGGGCGGAGAACCGGTTGATTGATGTATTGCTGAAATCGGGGGACTGGGAAGCGGAACTGAACTCTGGATCCGAAGAAAAAAACCGAAAGAACCGGGTGCGAATGCGCCTGCGGCAATTGTTGCGGTCAGGTGTTCTGGACGATCGGATGGTCGAAGTGACCGTAGAAAAAAAAGAGCTCCCATTCTTCGTGAGCGGCATGGGGCTGGAGCAACTCGATCTCGATTTTCAGTCCTGGGCGGAAAGGCTCTTTTCCAGCAAGCGAGCGCGGCGCCGTGAGATAACGGTGGCGGAGGCACGCCGTCTATTCTTTGACGAGGAAGTCGAAGCGCTTGTGGACAAAGATGAAATCGAGGCAAAAGCTATTGAATTAACGGAAAACTCTGGAATTATTTTTATTGACGAGATTGATAAAATTGCGTCCACGGGAAGTGTCCATGGCCCGGACGTCTCCCGGGAAGGTGTGCAACGGGATCTTCTGCCGATTGTGGAAGGAACGACCGTCAAGACACGTTACGGGTATGTCCGTACAGACCATATTCTGTTTATTGCCGCGGGGGCATTCCATCGGTCGAAACCCAGCGACCTTATGCCGGAGCTTCAGGGGCGATTTCCTATTCGGGTGGAATTAACGGACCTGACCAAGGACGATTTCGTGAGAATCCTCACAGAGCCGGAAAATGCTCTCGTTAAGCAGTATCAGGCTCTTCTTAGAACCGAAAATGTGGAGCTGATCTTTCAGCAGGATGCCATTGAGCTGATTGCAGAGTTTGCCTATCGCGTCAACCAAACCACGCAGAGTATTGGGGCACGTCGCCTGTATACGGTCATGGAAAGATTGCTGGAGGAAGTTAGTTTTAACGCGCCAGACAATGTGCGTGGTGAGTTCGTTATTACAAGCGACTACGTTCGCAATAAACTAAGCGACATTATTAAAGATGAAGATCTAAGCCGGTTTATTCTATAAGGTCAGACCACAAACTGTGCTGAATATGTCACGACGGCGATCTGCTCGAAAATTGGAAGCAAGTGCACATTGGCAAACCAGAGCAAGGGCGATAATCGGTTAACGAGTTCGCCAGAATTTCGGATTCAGAATGACCAAAAGTGGAAAGAGTTCGAGTCGGCCGAGTAACATCAGGACGGTCAAAATACACTTGGCCGGCGCGTGGAAGGCACCGTAATTGGCCATTGGGCCAACTATTCCTAAACCAGGTCCCACACCATTGAGTGTTGCCGCCACTGCGGAAACGCAGTCGATTAACTTGTTGCCGGGGGCACCGTTCCAGGTGGAGAGCGGTTCAAGTGCCAGCAGACCGAGCCAACTGACAACGGAGACCAGCAGGATCATCGCAAAGTACACGAGAATGCTTTTGAGCAGGTCGGGGTCGGTAACGGGATGCTGTCCAATACGAACGACACGCACGATATTGGGACGGTAAGTCTGCTCCAGCTCAAGTGCGAGGATTTTGAACAAAAAGATATAGCGAATAACCTTGACGCTACAGCTTGTACTTCCCGCACACCCGCCGATATACATGAGGACCAACAGGACGCCCTTCGCAAAGGGGGGCCACTTATCAAAATCAGCGGTAGCAAATCCTGTGTTTGTCTGGATTGACACGCATTGAAATAGCGAGTATCTGACGGCCGTAAGGGGATTGTATCGGTACTCGGGATATTCAAGGAAAAGGCAGGCTGCCGTCGTTAGGGTTGCTACCAGGATAATCACTGCGTAGACACGGAATTCGACGTCATAGATGAGACGCTGAAGGTTTCCTTTAGCGGCGAAATAGAGGAGAGCAAAATTGGTGCAGCCAAGAAACATGAAAACAGTGATGGTCAATTCAATGGCAGGGCTTTGGAAATGTGCGATGCTGTTGTTGTAGGTACTGAAACCGCCCGTGGCAACCGTTCCAAACGCATGGCACAGCGCGTCGAAAAGGGATAGTCCCTGGAGAAGAAGGAGTCCCGTCAAAATCAGGTTGAGAGTGACGAACACGCTACCGAAGGCAATGGCCGCCCTTCGGGTTTGCTCGTGGGTGGATGTTTGGGAAGGGGCGGCCACCTCGGCCCGCATCAACTGTTTCCCTGCTGATCCCATCCCGAGGACGGCGACGAACAGCACGACGATCCCCAGTCCACCCAGAAAGTGCGTTTCCGACCGCCAGAAGAGAACAGAGCGCGGTACGAGATTGGGATCTTCAAGCTCAGATAAAACCGAAGCGCCAGTTCCGCTGTAGCCGGAGGCAGATTCGAAAAGGGCGTCGAAGATGTTCATTCGGACGATGCGGCCATTTTCACGAGCCCGCGCAGTGCCTGAAAACAAATAAGGGAGCGCTCCCAGAATCGTTGCCAGCAACCACGCCAGAGCGACTGCCGCCAATGCCTCGCGTCTGAGAAGGCGGTCACGACGAGCATCCCGGCCGACAAACAGTAACACAAGACCCACCAAAATACTGACAAGGATGGCTCCCAGAGTTCCGGTGAAGCCACGCCAATCGAACGCATCGACCTGCCCGAAAAGTGGATGGGACCAGGGGAGGCTGGCGGTCATGAAACCGCCGACGATCAGAGAGATGATCCCCAGGATGTAGGCAATCAGTTTGAAGTTCATCGCGTCCGACTTCGCAGCACAGCAGCTGGCTAGTTCTTGGGCAAAGGCGCGAGGACTGCCGTAATTTCACCAGGGTCCACATCGGCGACCAACGCGACTTCCCCCAGCCGCTTCGGCAGAATCAGGCGCAGCCGCCCATGTTGCACTTTTTTGTCCCGCTGCATACAGGCGAGGACGTCGTTGGGCGAAAGAGGGGGGGCCTCGGTCGGCAACCCCAGAGTTTTAAGGAGATTCGTTTGCCGCTCGCATTCCTCGCGTGAGAACATATTTCTAGAAGCGGCTAACCTGGCAGCACAGGTCATTCCAATGGCAACCGCCTCACCGTGCAATAGGGAGGTGTAGCCTGTGAGAGTTTCGAAGGCATGGGCGAATGTGTGCCCGTAATTCAAGATGGCCCGGTAACCCGTCTCTTCCCTCTCATCTGCTTCGACCACGTCGGCTTTTAGACGGCAACACCGCGCGATAATCGTCGTGAGGGTTTGGGCATCCAGGTTGCGAATTCCTGTCACGTTTTCTTCGAGGAACTGGAAGAACTGTGCATCCAGAATCACTCCGTACTTTACGACCTCAGCCAGTCCGGAAATATACTCCCGGGGCGGAAGGGATCGCAACGTTCCAACGTCTATCACGACGAGAGAGGGTTGGTGGAAAGCCCCCACCATGTTTTTCGCCTTTTCCAGGTTTATGCCCACTTTTCCTCCGACCGAGCTGTCCACCTGAGAGAGGAGACTTGTAGGAATCTGAATCAGCCGCAACCCACGTGCGTAGGTGGCCGCGATAAATCCCGCAAGATCACCGATGACGCCTCCGCCCAGCGCGACAACGACAGTTTTTCGGTCCGCACGGAAATCGACCATCGCGTTCCAAAGCTCCTCCGCATAGCGAAGACTTTTTGTTGTTTCGCCGGCGGGGAGAGTAACGCTGCTCACGCGGATGCCCTCATTTTCCAGAGCTTGCTGGCACGTCTCCAGATAAAGAGGGCCCACGTTACTATCGGTGATCACAACCGCGTGGGTCACGTCCATCGACGACGTGATCAGTTCACCTGCTTTCGGGAGAATTTGGTCCCCGACGAAAATGGGATACGATCTGGGACCAAGGTTGACGTCAATACGCGTTACAGTCATGGCTGGTTGCTGTGCGAACTGAACATTTTCACTCACGCTGACGTTTCTACGGCCTTACTCGTCTCATCGGACATGCCCAGGATTCGCTGAATATCGCCTGCCGTTATTGTAATTTCGCGTCGAAATCCCACTGGCAACCGTACGTAGGCAAGCTGCTCGGCTTGCTGGGGATTGGCATTCAGTTCGTGCTCCACACGATTGCGAATATCCTGCGAATAATGGTCCAATTCTTTGGGCCAAAGAAAGATTTTCTCCACCACCAGGGCTTCCCGGTAGGGGTCGTATTCATTCGCCATAGAGTGCACCTCACGTCGAAGTCCGCCGGGAATACACCACTCAATCCCTAGATTAACGGAAACGCTCTATCACCGGGTTTGGAGAAGACTTAACGGAATCGGTACACGTCACGCATTCGAAAACCACCATCGGAAGTGCACAAAGGAGTGCTTGACTGTAATTGAGCAACCTAGAGTCACAGGTGTGCAATCGCGTGGTTCTCCCTTTTCTCGAACTTCTTTAAGCAGGCTTAAAGACATCCCCTCGGTTGTGCGTGTCGGCACTATTCTGCTCAACACAATGGCGGTTAAAACCGACGATTGGACGTCACTGTCGTAGTGTTAACAAACCACATCATCAGAACTGCGGGGACCGTTTCGCAAAACGGTCCCCGCGATAACGGATTTATCACTTTTGGCGTTTACCCGCGGAGATGGTTCCCGCTGAGTAAATCGGCTCGCGGCTTTCCCGAGTATCTGACGCGGGAAGAGCCGCCGCGCATCAGGCGTCGAGCGTATATCCCGGCCGATACACCGGTTTGATCAGCTCTTCGAGACCGGAAATGTTCTTGGCTTTCAGATTGGCCGCATCCCATTCTACCTTCGGCCCAACTCCCGGTTCATTGGCTACCCAAACCGCAAGGTTACCAAGGAGAACGGTTTCGGTAAGCGGGCTGGCGTAGTCCGGGAAGTTGGACATCGCAGGCTTGCCGGTCTTGATTGCCAGGACCCACTCTTCAAAGTGACCGGGCGAGCGTTCGAATTCAACCTCGGGCACCGTCAAGTCTTTGGGCACAATGACGAAACGGTCGCAGTAGTCACCGGGGGCGTACATCTTCCCTTTGTCGCCGATGATCAGCGCGCCGCTCGCCGTGGGGGCAGACGGATCATCAAATTCCTTGAAAAGCTCTTTCGGAGGTAGCTTTCCACCGTCGTACCACTTGAGGGTCAGGCCCGGCCGCCAGTCGTTGGCAGCGAACTCGTACGTGATGATCGACCACTTGGGGAAGCTGTCCCGGTTGTGGCCGGAGGTTTCAGCCTGAACGGAGACTGGGTCCCGCAAATCCAGGCCGGCGTAAGGCATATTGAGTGTATGGCACGCCATATCGCCGAGTGCACCGGTGCCGAAGTCCCACCAGCCGCGCCACGAGAACGGGTGGTAGCCCGGGGCATAGGGGCGGAACTTGGCCGGGCCAATCCATTCTTCCCAGTGGAGGTACGGAGGAACGGGTTGTTCCGGCGCGCGGGTGCCGCCTTGCGGCCAGATCGGGCGGTTCGTCCACACATGGACTTCCTTCACCGTGCCGAGAATGTTCTTCTTCAGCAAGGCGGCCGCACGGCGGAGAGCCGGATTGGCTGTGCCCTGATTCCCCATCTGGGTTTGCACTTTCTTTTCCCGAGCCACTTGGCCCATCAGTCGGGCTTCGTAAATGGTACGGGTGAGAGGCTTCTGGCAGAAACAGTGCTTGCCCAGCCGCATCGCCAGCAGAGAAGCCGCCGCGTGGGTATGGTCGGGCGTGCTAACGGTGACCGCGTCGATCTTGTCGGCCATTTCATCGAACAGCTTGCGGAAGTCATAATACTTTTTCGCGTTGGTAAATCGCTTGGCGGCGGCGTCGAGTGTCCTATCATCGACATCGCAAATTGCGACGACCACACCCGCGTTTCCTGCATCTGCCGAGTCACTCTGGCCTTTACCGCCCACGCCAATGCACGCAAACTGAATTTTCTCGTTGGGGGATTTGCTCTCCTCGGCGCGGACTCCGCCGGCTACCCAGTAACCGATACCGATAACGGCGGACGTCTGCAGGAATTCCCGACGACTTGAGCGAAACGCCATGGCAGATCCTCCTACACAGATGGGGACAAAACTCAATCCAGGCACACTGCCGAATACGTGCCACAATAATGACTTATCGTGCTTTTGGCAAGTTCCCGGCCAACTTTCGTGGAAAGCCAGACAACTGGCAAACACATAATCGGAAGCACCGACAACTGGAAGGTGGTTGGCTCCGTGCTTGGGTGAAGCTCATGCAACCCGAAACCTGGCTGCGGTCCCGACTGTATTGCTGAGGCGATCCGTGCGCTTTGAGAAACGTGCAGGGATTTTCCGAGTGCCGGCGCACCAGGCTGAGATTCTAAATCGTCCAGTTCTAAGGGCAGGCTGGTGCTGGCGCCCAACAAAAATCGTAAATCATCGAGGGGTGGCACGTCAATCGGTGAGGCCCCTGCGTTGTCCCCGCTTTTCTCTTGCTGGAAAGCGACGCGGACCTCGACAACGCCCTGAGCGGGTGCGAGATTTGGCCCGGTGGGAGGTGGTCGTCCTCTCAATGTTCGCACGTTGGATGGTCCACGCCACCGACCGATCTCCGCCAGTATGTTTAAAGGTGTAGGGGCAATTCATGAGGCGCCCCTACAATAGTGAAGTGGGGATGGGTCAAGTGAAATCCTCTTCAGGTGCAGACATGTCGTGCCAGAGACGGTGCTCGGCCACCGCTTGGGAAAGCACAAGGAGAAGAACATTGCAATCGTAGGGTTTGCGAAGGTAGTAGGTTCCTCCGGCAGCCCGACATTCGCGAACCAAAGTCTCATCGTCCCCCAGCCCGCTGAGAAATACAATGGGTATGTCTGATGTTTGGTTGTCTGCTGTGAGGATTTTTGCTACTTCCAGACCGTTGAAGTCCGGCAGGCAAAGATCCAACAGTATGACGTCAGGATGCGAGCCACGCGCGAGGGCGATGCCTTCTTCACCGGCAGCGGTGGCCAGTACCTCATATCCCTGCCACCGCAAACGGAGAGCGAGCGGCTCGACGGCGGCCAGGTCGTCGTCCACGATGAGAATTCTTCCCGGCCGCTCCCGCTCCTGAACATTTAGTTGTGGCTGGAGTTGGGATTGTGGCGTGGTCATGGAGAACCAACCGGGAGGCCACAAAAAGCGGAATTCATCCAACTTCAATTGAAAAGTTTAGAACATTCCTGCAGGCGAGGCAAACGGCATGTGGTGAATGTTCATACGTTCAAAGGTCACTATTTCTCACGATTGGCATAAGCGCAACATTTAATACAAGCTGCAAGCTGAAAAGACCGGCGATTCCACGGCACAAAAAGGAATTGTTAGGCTGGTGAAATCGGGAGTGCCGTGGGTACTGTGTGCGATTTCACAGCCTAAAGTTCATTAGGATCGAGATGTGGTATGCCTGGTTGGTCAATTTCCTGAATGATGAAAAACTCTGTACAATGTGTGATGTTGCCGACGGTAAACCGGTAACTCGGGGAGAGACCGTAAGTGGAGACTTCGATGTTGGACGCGACATTGCTTAACCTTTTGGCCTGTCCCGAAACGAAGCAAAGCCTTCGGGTGGCCCCGCAAGTTTTGGTCGATGCGGTGAATGCCGCCATCGAGCGTGGGGAGCTCGTCAATCGCGCCTCACGAAAAGTCGAGCGACCTGTGGAGACGTTGTTGATCCGCGAGGACAACGAGATTGCCTATCCCGTCTGGGATGACATTCCGACGCTGCTGATTGACGAAGGCATTTACATCGGTCGGTTCGTCAATCAGCTTTCCAAATCGGATCGTTCAAGCTAGCTGAGAAAACTGTGCAGCAATTCTCACAAGTAATGATAGACAACTGAATTCACTTCTAGAGGCAGCAGGATTTGGGCAACGGGGGTGTCACGATGTCTCCGAAAACAGTTTTCAAAAAAATCATCGACAGAGAAATTCCGGCCGAGATTGTGTACGAGGACGCCGATTGTATTGCTTTTAAGGACATCAACCCACAGGCTCCCGTCCACATTATCGTCATCCCAAAAAAAGAGATTCCCAACATCGAGGCGCTTCAGGAGGAGGATGCCGAGCTGATTGGCCGATGCTTCCTGGCTATGCAAACGATTGCCACTCAATTAGGCTTAAGTCAGGGGTACCGGGTGGTGCTCAATAATGGGAGGGATGCCGGTCAGGAAGTGATGCATCTGCACTTCCATATGCTGGCCGGGCGGCAGTTTGGATGGCCGCCTGGTTGAAGTCCGAAGTCCGACGAGTGGCCTCGGAATCGATAGGGCGATTCTCTCCTTCCTCACATTACTACCACGCATGGAAGGCCGAGCGCAGCACAACGTGGATGTACTCGGATGGCTCGCCGACGCTTTGGAGGAATTGGATCGCCAGTCTCTTCGGCGGATAAGGCGATGCCGCCAGAGTGCTCAGGGGCGCATTATTTGGCTGGACGGACGCGAGCTCGTAAATTTTGGCTCTAATGACTACCTGGGACTGGCGAGTGATCCGAGACTGGTTGCAGCGGTAAAAGAGGGTTTGGAGAAGGAAGGATGGGGAAGCGGGGCAAGTGCGCTTGTCTGCGGCAGGTCCTCAGCCCACGCTGCTTTGGAGGAGGCCCTGGCAAAGTTTGAGGGCTGTCAGGCGGCACTCGTATTTCCTACCGGATTTGCGGCGAATGCGGGGACGATTGCCGCCCTTGTCGGGCCTGGGGACGCCGTTTATTGCGATCGAAAGAACCACGCCAGCATCATTGACGGCTGCAAGCTGAGCCGGGCGGATTTGCGGGTGTTTCCACATGCGGACGTGGATACTCTGGATCACCTGCTGGCCAAACCGCACAGGCATCGGCGCCGGCTTGTCGTTACGGATACGCTTTTCAGCATGGATGGGGATCTGGCTCCCATTCCCCAGCTCGTGGACGTATGTGAACGGCATCGTGCTATCCTCATGGTCGATGAGGCACACGCGACCGGCGTTTTTGGCAATAGAGGTCGTGGCGTGGTGGAGTTTTATGGTGTTGAGGAACGGGTACCCGTACGCGTGGGGACGCTCAGCAAGGGCCTCGGTTCCGTCGGCGGATTTGTCGTGGGAAGCACAGCACTGGTTGAGTGGTTGGTGCAAAAGGCCCGGCCCTACATGTTTTCCACAGCCCTGCCGGGTGCTGCGTGTTATGCTGCAATGGCGGCTCTGAAAGTCGTTGAACAGGAGCCGCATCGACGTGCGCTGGTCGTCCAGAAAGCTGAGTTTTTGCGAGAAGCGCTTAAACGCGAGGGGTGGAATATCGGGCTTTCGGCCAGTCAGATTATTCCGATTGTTGTGCGGCAGCCGAACGTAGCTTTGTCGCTCGCTCGATTTCTGGAAACTCGCGGGTTTTTTGTCCCTGCGATCCGGCCTCCGGCGGTACCTGACGATGAGGCGTGCCTTCGGGTGAGTGTGACTTTCCACCATCAACACAGCGACCTGGAACGGCTTGTGGAGACGCTCGGCGAGGCAAAACGAAAGCTGGGACTCGGTAACTGATTCATCCTTACTTTTCCTCTGTCGCATGAATAGGACGCTGACCATCACGTGATCTTGCACGGGAGTGAGATTCAGAGCCGCTCTTCGCGCCCACATTTCGAGATTTGGATGATTCTATCAGCAACCAGTCCCGTTTGCTCAGTTAGGATCTAGCTCAGACGTAGGGGCAATTCACGAATTGCTCCTACCTCACGCTCCGTCTTTAGCCTTTTACCAATCCGTTACAAAAAGCGAGGAGGAATCAGACTCGGTAATACTTGACGGGGGTTGGAAGCTGATGTAGCTTGCTTGCCGGAGAAGCGTTTGCCACCGGTACATGGGTGGCGTTTGTGGGAGATTCACATCGGCTAGCGTTGGGCAGTTGTTTTTGAGCAAGAGCATTGCCACAAGCACCTGCCATGTGGCGCGTTAATCACCGCGAAGGAGGCATTTACCGGGTGGAATTGATGGCGCGCCGCCGATCCGTGGTCCTGAGTTTGGCCCGCAAAAGATGAGGACAGCTTTTTCGAAATAAACGATGCTGCTGGGAGGTGACCGATGCGACTTCGTTCTGTTATCTTCGCGCTTGTGAGTTGTGCTTTACTGAACCCGGGGCCGAGGTTGTGCTCGCTGTGCTTCGGTGGGGAAAGCAGCGACACCCGTACAGTGCTCTGGCAGATCGGTCAGAAGGATGGAAAGACCGAGGGGTTTGCCCTGGCCCCGAACGCTTTCAGTCAGTACCGGGAAGATCCCATTTTTCTGGTTGGTGTGTCGGATCCAGCCCGAGACTGGCCGTACGTCCAACCAGGCCCGGCCGACGTGTGGGCAGGTGGGCGACCTCACACGGCGACAGTTCTTTTCGGCCTGGAAAGCCCACCCTCTGAAGACTGCGAACTCGTCCTTTATCTGGCAAATACTCACTACCGTTCGCCTCCCAGGGTTGCCATCAGCGCGAATGGCAAAATTGTTTTGCAGGAAACACTTCCGCCAGGCGGGCCCGATGCAACGATTATGGGCGATCTGAAAGAGGCGAAACCCTATGAAGTGCGGGCAACTATTCCTGCCGGTGCGCTTCGGACAGGTACCAACGTAATCTCGATAAGTACTCAGGACGGGAGTTGGATGCTTTATGACGCCGTGATGTTTTTGGCTCCGGCGGGCGTTCGGATGGCACCCCTTGGCGACGTCACGGCGGTCAGGTCCGTTCAAGCTGTGCCCGCTTTGGTGAAAGCCCACGGTGAACTCCGGCAGGTGATAGAGATGGTGGTCATCCGGGCGGGTGGGCCTGAATCGGTCGAGGTTATTTGCGGGGGAACACCATGCTGGTCGGGAAGCGTTAAGGATGGAACGCAAGAGATTATCGTCCCCGTACCACGGGTGACCGAACGAAGGGAGGTGAATCTCGTCGTTCGTACATCCGATAAGGTGATTCTTGAAACCAAGCTTACGCTGGACCCCGTCCGGGAGTGGGTCGTCTATCTTTTGCCACATTCTCACGTGGATATTGGATATACGGATATTCAGACGAAGATCGAGGAGAATCACTGGCACTTTTATGAACAGGCCTTGGAAACGGCCGCAAAAACCGCTGATTATCCTCCCGAGGCGCAATTCAAGTGGAACGTGGAAGTCCTCTGGGCTGTGGATAGTTATCTGCGAAAATCATCGCCGGAGAAAAGAGCGGCGTTCGTCGAAGGGGTGCGAAAAGGAGTCATCGGGCTTCAGGCCCTGTACGGCAATGAACTGACAGCGCTGTGCCGTCCTGAGGAGCTGCTTCGTCTCCTCGATTACTCGCAGCGGCTGAAGGAACAAATGGGCGTGCCGATTGACTCAGCCATGATCAGCGATGTCCCGGGATACACCTGGGGCATTGTAACGGCGCTTGCGCAGGCAGGTGTGCGATACTTTTCCATCGGGCCTAACGGGGGACACCGGATTGGCCATACTCTGCGAGTTTGGGGCGACAAGGCATTCTGGTGGAAATCACCCAGTGGTCAGGAACGCGTGCTGTGCTGGATTCCCCGCCGCGGATACTGGCGTGGCTTTCGAGGAAAAGCCGAATTGTTTGCGTATTTGCGGGAGTTGCAGGAAAGTCAGTATCCCTTCGAGATGGTACAACTTCGCCATTGCTTGGGCGACAATGCGGCACCCGACGTGGGCATCAGTGATTTCGTCAAAGAATGGAATGAAGAATATGCGTATCCGCGATTGGTCATCGCAACATGCTCCGAGATGATGAGGGAGTTTGAAAGGCGTTACGGCGATAAGTTACCGGAAGTTGCTGGCGACTTTACCCCCTACTGGGAAGATGGTGCGGCGTCCTCGGCGAGAGAGACGGGATTGGTCCGACGAGCTGCCGACCGGCTGTCCTCGGCCGAGACGCTGTGGGCCATGCTTCGTCCTGGCGACTATCCCGACGAGCTTTTTTACCAGGCTTGGCGCAACGTGGTCCTCTACGATGAACATACCTGGGGGGCTCATAACAGCATAACCGAGCCAGACAGTGAATTTGCAAAGAGTCAGTGGCAAATCAAGCAGAGCTTTGCTCTCGAGGCAGATCGGCAATCTTGGGAACTGCTTGCCCGGTCGCTGGAGGGATTGGTCTCGGAACAAGGAAACGAGGCTGCCGATCGGTTTGTCATGGTACTCAACCCCACGGGTTGGGTGCGGAGCGACCTGGTCACGCTGGAAGCCCAGGTGGGGTCGCTCATGTCGATCCAGGACGGTCAGGGTGCAGCGGTGCCGTGGCAAAGGTTAAGTGACGGTCGTGTTATATTCTGGGCACAGGATGTGCCAGCCTTTGGGGGACGACGCTTCAGGCTGGTTCTTGGCGGGCAGGGGAATGTGCCGCGCGATTCCGAGAAGGGAGTGCCGGAGAGTGGTACAGCGATAGAAACGCCGCGCTACACCCTTGAAGTCGAGCCGCAAACCGGCGCGCTGCGGCGATTGGTCGACAAGAAGTTGAACCGCGATCTCGTCGATAAAACCAAAGGCTGGGGCCTTGCCGAGTACCTTTACGTACCTGGCCGGAATCCGGACAAGGTCCAGCGAATCACCGGAGCCTGCACGGTGACAAGGCTTGAACAGGGGCCACTCGTGCGACGCTGGGCCGTGGAAAGTCGGGCTCCGGGATGTCGAACTGTGAAATGGATCTACGAGTTAAGCGACGTCAAGGCTCAGATCAAAGTTGACATGATTTTGGACAAGGAAAAGGTTCGCTCGCCGGAAGGCGTTCACATAGCCTTTCCGTTCGATGTCCCGGATGGACAGATAAGAATGGAACTCGCGTGGGCAATCATCCGGCCCGAAGCCGATCAGCTTCCCGGTGCATGCAAGAACTACTTTACCGTGCAGCGGTGGATCGACGTGAGCAATGATCAATTCGGCGTGTTATGGGGCGCATGGGATGCGCCGCTGGTGGAGCTCGGAACGATTCGAACAGATGTACCACAGCCTTTCAGTCCTGAAGGTTGGCTGACGAAGATCGAGCCCACGCAGACGATTCTTTCGTACGTGATGAATAACTACTGGGAAACCAACTATAAAGCGGACCAGGAAGGACCCACGCTGTTCACATACTTCATTTTGCCGCATCGGGGAGGATACGATCCCGTGATGGCCACCCGATTCGGGATCGAAACAACACGGCCACTGATCGCTCTCCTGGTGGACAGCAGAACGCCTGCGGAATTACCATCGCCGGTCACGGTTGAGTCGGAGTCAGTGCTTCCTGTGGAGTGCAAACCGAGTCGCGATGGACGGGGAATAATTCTGCGGCTTTTCAACCCGCAACAGGCTCCCGCGGAGGCAGCACTCAAATTGGACGAAAAGAAACTGAGCAGGGTGTGGTTGACAGATTTGTCGGAACGACCTGGCGCTCCCCTCAGTGGACCGGTGACGGTACCCGGCTTCGGATTGGTGTCCCTTCGATTGGAGTAAGGAAGGACCACACGGGGCAAGAATGTGATTCCCGGAGCTCGGTGACTTGAGATTCATGCGGCCCCGGCGTCTTACTTTTGTGGATCCGGTTGGGGCAGCGAAGTCGATGACGCGGGTTCACCGTTTCCGCTTCGATGCGCCCTTGGGTCGATCTGGGCGATTCTTTTGCGGCGTTCGAAGCCTCGTCGGGTGACGTGAAGAAACGCGGTGGCTTTACGGCGCTGATTCTCGGCAACGCGAAGAAGGACGAATGTAATAGCCGAATACACCAGCGTGAGAGAGGCGATCCAGCGAAGGGCCTGGTTGTGAACAGAGGCAAGTTGCCACGACTGAAGGCGCTCCGGAGGTGCGAACGCGACAAGCCCCGTACCCAGCGCGCAAAGAGATGCGAGTACCCCAAAGAACAGACCGGTATTCCTCGTGGTGGTCCAATCGGGCAGCGCGACGAGCACGTACACCGTCCCCATGCAGAGAACAGTCAGGGCGAGAAGGGACCAGCCCCAAAAGGGAAATCCTGCTGCGAGGGCGATAATTCCGCCAATCGTGGTCAGAATTGAAGACGCCAGGACACAACCCACGGCCAAGACCAGACCGTCCCGCTGCACGTGGGCAATCCGTTGCCACCAGGCCAGGAGTTCCGGCGTGGCGTGTGGCAGGGGCCAAGATGAAGCTGTTCTCTGCTGGGTTGTTTCCTGTTTAGCCTGGCGAGAATCCCTCTTTGCCTCATCGGTACGACCTGCTGCTGCGGAGGTCTCGAAAAGAGGGGGCAAAGCATTGGCCTGGGAGGCAGGCGGTTGCTCCATCGAGTCGGCTGGGCTTTCCGCAGGTATCGAATGGCGCTCGGGGAGCGGAGAGTCGGCCCGCGACCCCCCGCTGCGCCTTGAAACGAGTTCGGAAGGATCAGGTTCCCGCGCTCCTGTTTTGTCCGACGGGGTTAGTTCCTGAGCGTGTGGCCGGGCCTTCGAAGTTGGTCCAGGCGGCGGTTGAGAACTGGGCCTTCTCGGCGAGGCAAGCGTTTTCGGTGGGATGTGGGACATCGAAGTCGATTCGTCCGGTGCGGCGTCGCCGGGTTGTGGAACGATGGTTGGAAGCCCGCAGTACGGGCATTTCACCTCATTTCCAGCGAACGCCGAGGGCGCGAGGAATCGATGACCGCTGGGACAGTAAATGGTGAGCGGTTTGGGTTTCACGGCTCTTCCAGATCACGGTGAGTGAGGGCTTCGCGGAGAATGGAGTCTGTATGAATTGTGAGATCCAGAAAACCGGTGGACAACCCGGATGCCGCTGGGGTTTCAACTGTCGGCGGATATCTCCTTGAACACACGCGGCCTGCTTCGTGCTGGTTTGTACACTGAAGGATGGCCGCCGATTGGCGTTTCATGCCTGCGTTGGCTTGGCAGATGGTTCGACGCCTCCCGCCACACGGAGTGGCTCACTTTTGAGGCGATTGTGAAAAACGAAGCCCCGTGGTGGCCCGCCAGACGAGCTGCACAATCACACATCTTGGAGCGCGAGGAGAGCAAAATACCGGCACGTGTGCACTGCAAAAAGTGGTACACTTACAGAAAAGGTTCAGAATTTGGACGGGTCAGGGTGCGCGGTACTGATGAATCCTCACATGTTTTATGGGAATGCTAGAGTTTCATGCTGATGACGTGCTGGGTTTGTCACCGGAAATCGTGCAGTGCGCCTATTTCGCGGGCTTGGACCGTGTGCCCTGGCTTACTCGGGGGGAATTTGATGGTGGTATCCTCAGGATATGGCGTGATGGGGAACAGTCGGGGGCCCTTATAATCCCGGTTAAGGTGTCCGAACACGCACGGCTGGCACTGCCCACGGGAACTCTGGCGGAACGATATTCTCCGTACGATTTGGCAGTCGAGCTGACGAGGGGGCGGGTAGGCCATCTCCGCAATCAGATGGAAGAATGGCAACTCCTGGGACTTGATGTGCCGAGCCCAGTCGTGGAGCAAGTCAATCAGGCCACAGCGCTGCTCGCTCAGGCGATCACGAAGCGGTCCAGGGAACACTCGGCGTCAAAGCTGGCCTGGGATGGACTTCACTTGGCTCTGGAAGCCTCGTCAGAGCTCTGTCAGCGTTACATCGCCCAAGCCATTTCTGTTCGGAGGGTACTTTCTCGGGGCAAGATTCCGTTTTGGCTTGGGATCACAGTGAGCGATGTTTTTCCCGACTCATCGGCAACGCAGCGGCTAATGGAGTTCGCGAACGCGGCGGTCGCAGCGTTCCCATGGAAGGCCGGCGCGCCCGGTCCGCGGCAGTTTTCTTTTGATTGGCCGGATCGGTGGTTACTCTGGTGTCGAGAAACGGGAATGTATCGCGGTTTGGGCCCGCTACTCGATCTCCGTCCCCAGGGAGTGCCTACCTGGATCGACCTCGAGCAGCCCTGGTCCCTCATTCAGCAAAGCGCGTTTTCGTTTGTTGAGGCAACCGTGAGGCGTTACCGCGGTCGAGTGGATTTTTGGGAAGTGGCCGGACCGCTGAATGTGGCAACGCCTTTTCCTCTGCCAGAAGACAAATTGGCAGCCTTCGTGGCCGGTGCCATTCAGATGGCGCGGGACCTGGACCCCGGGGCCGTGATCGCTTTGAGCGTTCGGCAGCCGTGGCTCGAGGATTTGCGGATGCGAGAATGTCAGTATCCGGCGCCGTTTGTTGTAGATGCCCTCATCCGGGCCAGAGTCGGTCTGGATGCTTTAGTCCTGGAAGTTGATCTGGGCTACGTTCCTGGTGGTTCGTACCTGCGGGATGTTTTCGAATGGCACCGCCAGCTCGAGTACTGGGGGCAAATGGGATTGCCCATCTATGTCCGTTTTTCTGCTCCAAGTCAGACCAGTCCTGATCCGCTGGCCACTGGCAGAACCCGTCCTGTCCACTGCGAGTGGACGCCGGAGGAGCACGCACGATGGGCAAGGAGCTATTTCCTGATGGCTTTGGCCAAACCGTTCGTCAGGGGGTTTTTGTGGTCAAACTGGGCAGATTTTCAACCGCATGAGTTTCCCCATTCGGGATTGCTGGACGTGACCCGGCGTTTCAAACCGGTCGCGGAAGTCCTCACTGAGCTTAAGCGTTGTTATCTCCTCTGATCTTTGGAAGCTGGACTCGACACTGTCCAGCCCAGATGGTGACATTCTTTGGGCATACGGCGGTTGCAGAAAACCGACCTTTGTCTCGGGCTCGGCACCTGGTCGGGCGGTGATCGGTCGAGGCGAACCGAATCATTCCAAAGATTGAAGCATCGCCCGGATGTATCCCATTGCATAGGCCATCCCCGCATGCCAGGGCGCGGCGCAGGAAAGAAGAGGCGTATGGTCAGGAATGATGACACCGTCAAAATTATTCTTCTGGAGAATCTGGAGGACCTTGCGAACCTCGACGTCCCCCTCGTCCAGGAACGTCTCCTGATAACTGGGAATCTTGCCCTTCACATTGCGAAGATGGATGTACGCAATCCTGCCTTGCCGGCTGCATGAGTCGAGAACATCATACAGATCGCCGTCTCCCTGCATTTCGGCCGTTGTTCCGACGCAGAATTCGAGAGCGTTGGCGGAACTCGGATGGAGGTCTATGAGCTTCTGGAACATCCAGGGTTCATAAATCAGTCGCGGCGTTTGACGGAGAACAGGAAACGGAGGGTCGTCAGGATGGGCGGCGAGTTTGACACCGGCTTCTTCGGCGACGGGAATAAGGCGGTCGAGGAACCATTTCAGCCGCCGCCACAATTCATCATGAGGAAAAAACGGGATGTGGCCGGAACCGCGCTCCCGGTACCACATGTTCCAGACCATCCCATCGGGAATAGGCCGCTCGTCGGGACCATCCACAAACACGGTTTCGGCTTGACCTCGGGCAAGTGGCCCCGTCTTGCGTCCGGCTACACCCGCGATTGAGAAGTTGTACCCCATCACCGCAATCCCAGCCCGGCCGAGCCGCCGAATAACCTCCTGCAAAAACTGCATTTGCTCTTCTTTCCGGGGGCCATCCAGCAGAATGTCGTACCACATGCTGGGGTCAAAATTTTCGATGGCCCAGATCCTCAGCCCTTCTTTTTCGGCCTGTTCCTGCAACTGAGCCAGGAACTCTTCCGACCAGACGGGGTCATCGGGATCGCCTGCCCATCCCCACGCATCCTCGCCTACCGGCTGATTGTCGGTAGCCCTATGTCCACGAAAATAGTCCACGAGATGCACCACCAACCACTGCGCTCCACATTGCCGGGCAAAACGAAAGTTTTCCGTCGTGAGTTGGTGACGGTACAAGCCAAACCCGAGCTTCATTTGCGTACCTTACTTCTCAGTTTTCCCTAGTTTAGCCCTTGGGGGCTTGATAGCCTTCAAAAGATTTTTTCTCTAAACAGGGCCGCTCATCGAGCCAAGCCGGTCTGGAAAAACCGACGCCCGAGAACAGAATGTTGGAATTTTATTGTCCCGCCTATTGGTGTACCATCGACGGTCATGCGGCGCAAAAAAATAAGCGCCAGATTCTGGCGCTTGTTCCGAGACGGAAGATGAAGCTATTGGGTCAAGCCCTCGCGTGCGGATTGCCCTACCCGCGCGGACTCCAAGCTGCCGGGTGAAACTCCAACGCTCCGACGAGGTTGCGCTTGGAGAGACCGCATCGCGAGGATCCCCGTATCACGGCACATCCAGTTCGATATCGTTGATTGTGATATCGTTGTCTGAGCCGTTTGTATCGAGAATCCTGCTCCAGTCCACTTCGCGGCGCTCCTGGACCTCTCCCTCAAGCTCCGCCTCGCGCTGGCATTTCACGCACAATGTGGCATAAGGCAGGACTTTGAGCCGTGCCATGGGGATGGAGCATCCGCAGTACTCGCAAATGCCGTACAGCCCCTCGTCCATCCGCTGAAGGGCCTTTTCGATTCGGGCAAGCTCGCGGCTTTCAATTTCCGCTAATTGTGAGGAAATCTCATCCTGCACCGAATCGAGAGCGAAGTCGGCAATGTCCCCACCCGCCTCAGTGCGGAGTTCCCGCAACAAGCTGAGGTCCCCGGCAAGGGCCCGACGCAAGGCATCCCGCCTCTTCAGCAGAATCTGTCGCATGTTGAGAATCGCTTGTCGCCTGTTCATAGCTTTTGTACCTCGTGCTTCCTCGTTTTGCTGTGATAGGTGTGTTTCCATCCGTTCTCCCTGGTAATTTCGCAACGACCGCCCTCCCGCATGCTGACAATCGTTAACTGGTTAAAGTTCCGCAATCTTTTCTCGATACCCTTGTCTTAATGTTTCCGGTCGAGTTGGTTTCGTTGCCCGGAGTTGTTGTTTTTTGGTCCCGTGCATACTTTGCCTGCACGGCCGGATATGCGATAGCCCAACCGAGTGCGTTTTCTGCGGCGGGCTTACCAAGTATAGTACGAAAACAGGGTCGAACCGTTCACAAGTTCTAACGGTTTGGAGCGCTGGTGCTTTGGGCACCAAGTCGCTCTTTCTACTGCCAAATCAGTTCGTTAAGCCGTCGGCCGACATTGCACGCCGATTTGGACGACCGCCATTTCTTTTAGCAAATGGCGTGCCAAATACGGCAATGTCGCCCTGGCGCCCGTCTTTTTGTACGCTCCAGCCCGCCTGCCCGCCAAGCGCTATCGGATAATCGACAAAACCAAAAAATATATCCAAGATATTTCCCCAGTTCTAGCCACCCCAACGGCGAACTATTTGACAGCCCGCTTTCGACAGCCTAGATCACACTAGAACCCCGCTGCATACCGGCCGAGTCAAGTCGGTCATTTTGGACGCAGCTCGAATCCGTTTGGTTCGCTGAAAAAGCGCGGCCAGACAAGTCACCGGTAACCGCTAAAAGCCTTAGTCATGCCCATCCGGCGGCGAGCCTTTTGGATCAGGCCATGAAATGATATCCCGCCCGCCACCAAAGTGAATACCGACGAAGATGTACATAGAACCCCACTTAGTGGTGTAGTACAATGCTCCACGAGGCGAAAAATGATCACTGCAGAGATCATCCCGTCGAGAGTGCAAAGCCCTGGGGACGTTGAAACAACGCCGGAAACCGTTTTCGCAATCGAAGGCTCCACCCATAACGGACGGCGTCTCGCATTGCAATCCTCGCGAATTCTTGTGGGATCCTCGCAGCGGTGTACCCTGCGTTTAGTCGCCCGAGGGGTGGCACCCTACCACTGCCTGATCATTCGCGGGCGGGAAAGGACCATCTTCCACGCCCTAAACGGGCACTTGGAGCATAACGGTCAGGCGGCAGAGAGGGGCGTGCTCAACCCCGGCGACACACTCGCGATCGGTCCGGTCAAATTGCGGTTCGCCCGGGGACAGAATGGCCTAAATTGCAACGCTACTCTTGGCCAATCTTTCGGTGAGGCAGTTTCGCACCGAGGCGAGCCAACGTCACGCCCGCTTGGTGTTGATACCCAATTCCAATCCCAGGCGGCGCTGGTGGCCGATCCGCACACGGAAAAAAACGCCAGCCAGGCTGCGAGCGACGAAATCAGCCAAACCGTTGGCTGGCCAACATTGACGAATGATCCTGGTCAAAATGGGAGCTCAGTACCCGGCTTTATCACCGAAACGGTCTGGAATCCGTGCGGGTTCGCGGAATGGCACTATTGTCTCCCAGAATGGAACGCCGTTAACTCGGTCGCGTGTGATGATCCTAGTTCAACGCAGACTGCCAATTTGACAGCCATCGAGGAAGCGCTTGGTCGACTGGAATCGCTGGCTGACCGGTTTGCCGAGAGCCTTTCCGCGGTGCGGCTGTCCGGGGACCGCTTGGCTCGTTTGGTGGAGAGGTTGCAGGAAGGGATTCGGTTGTCCACGGAGTCGCGATCTTTGACAGGTCGGAGCCTCAACATTGCCGAGGAAGGCGTGGAGGAACGGGGTGAGATGTCGCCTGTGGAATCGCCATGCATTGGCGAATCCAGTGACGCGGTGCAAGCAGCCATCGAAGAACCTCAGATTGGCCAGGAAACGGTGGCCCGTGCCGCAATCGTGGAGGAACAGCCGGGTCCGATACATTTGGACTCAAAAATTGGTGGAAAGGATTTGCCAAGGTGCCCGGAAAGTACTGGCAGGCCGGATGGTACGCTGGAATCAATCCGAATGCAGACGCCCCTCGAGTGCGGTCCAGGAGAGGATCAAAAAGACGAAGCACCGCCAAGCCTAGAATCGTGTGTCGGAGTCAACTCGCCGGATGAAGCCGCAGTGGAGGAAGGCGTCCGACGATACTCCCACTATGGGGAGGATAGTGTACGGATTTCGCCGTGCACCCCGGGCGGCCAGGAGGCAGATACACCCCAGGAGCTCGATCTGTCGGTTGCCAAAGAGTCCGAGGACGGCGCTGGTTGCAACGGCGAAGCCTCGCCCAGCTCAGATGGCCACTCCGAATCTGGCGACCACGAACGGGCCGTTCGCGAGTATATGCGGGAACACCTTTCCCGACTTCGCCTGGCTTCGGGGAGAGGTGAGTCTGAGAATGCGGACATGGAAGGGCCAGAACCGAGCCCGCAAGCGGTGACCGCTCGGGAGATGTCACCCACGAAGACCCGGCGGCCTCCTGCACCGAATCCGTTGAGTCGGCCCCGTGGGGCGAGAAGGCGAGCGGTGGCCCCAGAAAAGAACCTCAATTTCGCCGCAATGAGAGAGTTGGCGAATCTGGCCTCTCAAGCGGCGATCGATCGTTACGCCCGGGCAAAGCTCCACCAGGCCCAGCGCAGTAAGGCGGCAGTCGTTTTAACAGCGATTGGGGCTGCCGCGGCCATCTTCGCCCTTGATTGGCTTTGGGGAGTCAGTCCGCTGGGCAGAATCGCATTCTTCGTTTCTATCCTGGTCGCCCTCGTGTACGGTATACAATATGCGGTACTCACCGGAAAACTGATCATTAACCCTCGCGGGCAACTTCAGCTTGCCGAGCGGCGGATCGGACGGGAAATGAGAAAATTGGTCCCGCCCCAGAAGCCACTCCTTCCTGAGAGGTAGCTCCTAACCAGTAGGGAGGTATTGGAGTGGCCCAAGATTTCCTCGAGGGGCTGGCACATGGCAGGGATGTCGAGGTAAAGTGGGCATTTTTTCGACGGGGTGTCCCGGTGGGCTTTACGTGCTTCGGCTGCCACCGCCCCGATCCGGTGTCTATTTTTTTCCTCTCCGCGGGGTATACGCACCCTCATCAGTTGTGCCAAAATCACGCTGGCGACGGATGCGAGAAATTGCTACATTCCTCATTGCGTGAACCCTGCGTATTGAAAAACAGGAACAGGGACATTCGATTGGCCATTGGCAACAGGCCCACAGGAGCAAGGAGGTTGAGTCCATGAATTTCTTCGCTTGGATTCGTGAGGGAGTACGCCAGGCTGTCCTTTTGGGGGTAGCAGACGCCGTTGACAGCCTGGGGACATCACCAGACGGTGGGGACTACCGACAAAAAATTGGCGAAGTTCTCCGGGCAAGTCCGGATGCTGGGCAATGGAAAAGGCTCGCCGGTCCCCAGAGCGGCAGCCGGAGAAAGCTCGGGCGTGGATTGGAAGAGATTCAGGCCTCGATCAACACGCCGGCGGTCGGTCAGAAGTGAACCATACCTAGGGGTATTTCCTCCAGAAAGCTCACCCATGTTTTTGCTCACGTTCGTTTGGGATCGCGTTTCGAACTCTCTAGCCCACCTTGTCGATGCCCCTAACGCCAGAGGGTCTGTGTGAATTGCTTCTGATAAGAAACCGAGGCCGGTGATGGTCACCGGCCTCGCTGACTTCTTAAAACCGTTTGACTGCCCCTGGCTTGGCCTGGGTTAAGGAAGACTGTAGAACCGGCCTAATCGCCGTTTCGGAGTGCTCCCACGATGAGCGACACATTGTGCCCGCCGAATCCAAAGCTGTTGGACATTGCCGCGCTGATCTTTCGCTCCCGCGCAACATTGGGTGTGTAGTCCAGGTCGCACTCGGGATCCGGGGTTTCGTAATTGATCGTCGGTGGGATAACGCCACGGCGAACCGCCAGCACGGAGATCACCAACTCCACGCCACCGCTGGCACCCAGTAAATGCCCCAGCTGACTTTTAGTGCTCGACACGCTGACCCGTTTGGCGTAATCGCCAAACACGGCCTTGATCGCCACGGTTTCCGCACGGTCGCCCAGCGGAGTGCTTGTCCCATGGGCATTGATGTAGCCGATATCCTCCGGATTTAGACCCGCGTTTTGGAGGGCATCGGCCATCGCCCTGGCTGCCCCAGTACCGTTATCATCCGGCTGGGTGATGTGGCCCGCATCGGAGCTCACACCATACCCGAGGAGCTCGGCCAGAATCGGTGCTCCCCGTTTACGAGCGTGCTCCAAATCTTCGAGGATGACGATGCCCGCGCCTTCGCTCAGCACAAACCCATCCCGATCGCGATCGAACGGCCGACTGGCTTTTTCAGGGGCATCGTTACGTTCAGAAAGGGCCTTCATGGCACTGAAGCCAGCAATCCCGAGCGGGGTGACGGCTGCCTCCGTGCCTCCCGTGATCGCGACGTCAACGCGTCCATCCTGGATCTCTTTGGCGGCTTCCACCACCGCACTGGAAGCACTTGCACAGGCAGTGACGACGCCATAGCTGGGCCCTTTAATGCCGAACTGGATCGACACACAACCGCTGGCCGCGTTCAGCATCATCTTCGGGATCGTGAATGCCGACACCCGTTCCGGCCCCTTTTCCAGGAGCCGACGGTGCTGCATTTCAATTTCTCCCAACCCCCCAACTCCCGAGCCGATGATGGCGGCACATCGGTAGGGGTCCTCGCGAGAAAAATCGAGCCCAGCCTGACGAACGGCATCCATTGCCGCGACAAGCGCGTACTGGGCAAATCGGTCAATCCTTTTCGCCTCTTTGGGGTCCAGATATCCGACGGGGTTCCAGTCTCGAATTTCCCCGCCGAATTTGACTCGAAAGATGGAAGTATCAAACCCCTGGATCAACCGAATGCCACTTTCACCCCGACAGAGCCGGTCGAACAGATCGTCGACCTGGCAGCTCAGCGGGGTGACAACTCCCATTCCCGTAATAACGACCCGTCTTTTCATGCATTCTCATCCGCGGTTGCCGTGGTGCCTTCTCCTTCCACCGCCGCTTTAATGTGATCGATGGCCTGGCCGACAGTCTGAATCTCCGAAGCGACCTCTTCGGGAATGGAAATATCAAACTCGTCTTCCAAAGCCATCACAAGCTCTGCCAAGTCGAGCGAATCAGCTCCGAGATCGTTGACGAAATGGGATGATCGGGTGATCTTCTCTTTGTCGGTAGCTAAACTCTCAGCAACAATATTGATGACACGTTCTTCAATCGAGGCCACGGCGGTCATCCTCCTTTGTTACCCAAAATTGTCTCGTTAAATGTTACTTCGGCGGCAGTGTCCCACACACCGCCACTCGGAGATATCCACCGACATTGACGCTTTACCTGGACTACGCAATCCTAATACGTTACCGATTTTTATCAGCGATGTCCATATCGACTTCGCCGCCATCCCGAAAGAAATCGGACGGTACTGCCTCATCCTTTGGCTGCTTCCGCCAGCCCCCGTTTCTCCGGAGATTGCCCATAAAGTTTTGCTCTTCACAGTGCGACCGGGCCACAGAAGCATGTCGTTTCACATCCCCGCCAGATTTGTGGCCGCAGCCTATTCCGCCAATCCGCCGTCCACCCGAATGACCGTTCCCGTGATAAACGCCGCAGAATCGCTTGCCAAAAACAGTGCAAGATCCGCTACGTCTTGGGGATCACCGAGCCTCCCAAGCGGGGTGCGTTTCTTGATCTCCTCCAAAGCCTGCTCCCCAAGCGCGTGGGCCATCTCGGTAGCGATGAAGCCCGGCGCGATGGCGTTCACCGTTACCTGTCGGGAGGCCAGCTCTTTAGCCACCGTTCTTGTGAACCCGATGACCCCCGCTTTGGAAGCTGAGTAGTTCGCTTGACCGGGATTGCCCATCAACCCTGAAATACTGGCGATATTAATAACTCGTGCCCCACCTGCGCGAATGAGGTAGCGAGCCGCCGCCCGAGTGAATAGGAACGTGCCCCGCAGATTCACCGCGATCACGGCATCCCATTGTTCGTCTTTCATGCGGAGCAACAAACCATCTCGGGTGATTCCCGCATTGTTGACCAGAATGTGGAGCCCCCCAAACTTCTCCACAATGGATTCAACCGTCGCGTTGACCTGGTTACTATCGGTCACGTCGCACGGGAAGGCCTCCGCCTGGCCCTTTCCAAAACTGCGAATCGTTGCCGCAGTTTCCTGCGCCATTTCCAGGTTCACGTCCACGCAAGCAACGCTCGCACCCGCCTGCCCCAAAGTAACGGCAATGGCTCTGCCGATGCCCCGACCCGCACCTGTAACACATGCTACCTTGCCCGACAAATCCACCTGGATCCTTCGTGTCTGAGCGTCGCTCATACCGCTTCCCCGCGCTGGTTAGATTGATTAAACTCGCACTGTTGCTGCACCGTCAGCGACCATTTCCTACCTGTCGTCCGGGATATCCGACTCGCCTAGACTTCCACATTCTGGCACGTGGCGTTTCGGTCGATTCGGCGCAGTAGCCCGCGCAGGACTCGCCCAGGACCTACCTCGTAGAAAGTGTCGAATCCCTCGGCGAGAAGGTATCGCATGGAGTCCTCCCAGAGCACGGGCTGAACCACCTGTCGAATTAGCAATTGGCGAATCTCTTCGGGATCGTCGTGCGGTCGCGCATCGACGTTCGAAATCACGGGAATTCTCGGCCTGCGGAGAGTAATTCGTTCGAGGGCCTCGGCCAGACGTTCATCCGCCGGCCGCATGATGGGTGTGTGGAAAGCCCCCGCAACGGCGAGCGGGACCGCCTTGATGGCGCCAAATTGCGGGGCCAACTCCGCCGCCCGTTCACACGCCTTCAACATTCCAGAAACAACAATGTTTCCAGGACACAGCAGATTGGCAATCTGTAGGATTTCACCTTGCCGCGCCGCCTCGCAAAGTCGTTCCACCTCGGATCTTTCCAACCCCAGAATACTTACCATCCCGCCGGGGGTGGCATCGGAAGCCTCCTGCATGGCTTCTCCGCGCTTCTGCACGAGCCACACGCCGTCCTCAAAATCAACGACCCCCGCGAATACCAGGGCCGTGTATTCCCCGAGGCTCAATCCGGCCGTCGCTTCGCAGGAGAGCACAACATCGGGGGAATCAGCACGCAGCGATTCCAGGGCGGCCAAGCTTGTCACGAAGATCGCCGGTTGGCTGATGACCGTCGAGTCGAGATCTTCTGACGGCCCTTCAAAGCAAAGCTTGGCGAGGTCGTAGCCAAGAATTTGGCTTGCGCGATCATAGAGCTGCTTTGCTGCAGGAAGGGTCTCATACAACCGTCGGCCCATCCCTACAAATTGCGCGCCCTGACCTGGAAACAAAAATGCAATTCTGCTCAAGGTTGCCTCACTCGACCTTGTCAGGATTTGCCCCTACGTGCCTGGCGCTGCTTTTTCAGCCGTTCGAGCTCCTCCATATCCGTCAGTGTCCGCCCCATGTAATGCCCGCACCGGGGGCACATGACGTGCGATGGAACCGGGGCATTGCACTGGGGACAGTAGGTGGGCGGGGGAACGATCAAATGATCGTGCGCCCGCCGCGATCCAGTACGCGCGTTGCTTTGTCGTCTTTTTGGGACAGCCATCTCGACGTTCCGTTCCTTCAAAAACGAATTCTTCCAGACCCGTTGACACCACTCAGGTGCTGAGCGGCATTGAAAAGCCCACCTATCACAGTAGGCTACCCTACTATTGAGGGGCCAAATCGCGTCGATTCTGGTTGGCACTCCGACCCCTGCACCGCTGAGAGCCGCGCAGTACAGGCTTTCCTGCCGCCGTTTCGGCGCGGCTGAGCGCTCAGCGCGTGAAATTCGTATGTTACGGCATTCCGATTACGACGTCAACGTGGGGAAGCACCTGAAATTCACCCACTTGTGGGGGCGGATGACGGCGCAGGAATTACATTGCGGCAGTAATGAATTGCCCCTTCCGGATTGCAACTCAGCAATGGTATATGAACGTGGAGGCAGTTAGCGGACAGCTGCGCCGGGACCTGTTTAGGGGTGCTCAGAGTGGCGTGGGGCGATTCATGAATCCCCCCTGGCGAGATACTTCACGCGTTTTGTCAAGAAACTTCGTAACTTTCGTCAAGCCCGAATTTTCGCCCAGCAGGGATTCGGAAAACGAATGGGCTCCGGCAGAGCGGCAGTGGCCGACGTTCTGGGAGGCAGGTTCTGCGTCCGACTTTGGTATCAATGATGGAGCTCGGGAGCGGTCCTCTGTCACCCGGCGGTCTGGATTTCGGGTGCATCCGCAAAAACCCCCCTCACGAGACAGAACTCCCCGAACAGTTGGTTGCCTTTAGCTCAGCTTTGGGCAGGACAAACGAAGCCCAGATTGCTAATCGTTGTGGGACGGAACGCCGGCTGGGAACTGTCACTTTCCAACATGGCCGGAAGGGTCGGAGCGCGGAGGTAGCGACGGCCCAATTTTTTGACCACAATGAGAAATTGGATGCGTGGTGGCTCAAGAATCGCAAGGCCACAGATAGGCATTTGGGCTTCCATGGTGATGTGAATCACTTGGGTGCAAGTTCAGGTCTTGTCCAGGACCGAATGCGTCGGACGAGGTGACACAATGGGGAAAAGCTCGGACTTACGAAATTTCGGTATTCCCATTTTTGGTTTTGGAGGGCTCATTTTCCTGTGCGTCGTTGTCCATATCCTCTCTGCGGAGGAGCCCCCCGCCATCAACCCGTTTGGTCCAAGAACGACGGAACGCGAAGACGCCGTTCCCGGTTACATCGAGCTTTCGAGCGGGGAAATCATTGTGGGGAAAATCTATATGACGCGTGACAAGCGGCTGAAGATTTACGATTCTCAGTTGCAGCGGCAACGGGAGATTCCTCTCAATCGCGTCAAACAGATTGAATCCGTTGTGGTCAGCGAAAAAATGGAAAAAGAATGGCGGTTCAAAGAGACCACTTCCGACGTCAAGGAATACACCGGTCGGACATATCCCCTGCGCGAATACGTGCATCGCATCACGCTCACCGACGGAAGGACCATTGAAGGGCCGCTGTCCGAAGTGATCTACATCCAACCGGATCCCGGAACGGCGGCAAAAACGGGGAGCTACCGACCCGAGATCGAGCCCATGCGTTATATCCTGTACAAGACGCACAAAGGATCGGTTGGCCAGGACTTGAAGTCGCTTACCTACGTGAAAGCCATACGGCTGGGTCAGGAAGCCTACCAGGAAGGCATGAAGAAAACCGGGGGCAAAGGGGTGTATGGTCCCAGGCCCCGTGGGCAGTAGTTGGCAGGCTGTCGGTCCCCATTCGAGCGGGACTCGTGAGCTTCTGGCCGCAGCCCAAATGGAAACCTCGAAACGATATCCGGAACATTGAGAAGAGCGTGGTCGTAACGAGTGATTGATATCTCCCTTGCCAACGGTGCAAGTTTCTTCACAATGGGCCTGGTGCTCGTTGTGGCGGCAGGCCTTGTCATCTTCTTCTACTGGCGCAAATTTGGCGATCTGAAGCGCGGCCGATGGCAAACTCTGGTGGTTCTCCGGCTCATCGCCATCGTGATTGTCGTGCTGTTACTGTTCCGGCCAGTGGTCCATTTCTACCGCGAAGAGAATCGCAAGCCGGTGCTTGTGTTTTTGCTCGACCGCTCGGCCTCAATGAAGATCAGTGATGATGTCAGCGGTGTACCACGGTTTATCCAAGCCCGGGAAAAAATCGTGCAATGGGCGGAAAAACTGCGAGATAACTTCCAGCTTGTTGTTATCCCCTTTGCCGAACGGGCAGGTGAAATATTGACTGTTGCCCAATTGGGCGAGCTTTCCCCTGATGGCGAGGCCACATCGCTGTCCCGCGCGCTCGTGGCGGCGGCCAAAGCCGCACCGCGCAATGAAATGGAAGGCATTTTCCTTCTCTCGGATGGAATTCACAATTCAGCCCGTAAACCCCAGGAAGTCTCATCCCGCTTGGGAATCCCCGTCTATGCGATTGGAGTAGGCGCGAGTTTGCGGGACAGCACCTCGTACAGAGACATCCAAATTGTAGGGCTTGATTGCCCAGAGCGGCTGATGCTCAACAACCTGGCCCGGATCCGAGCCTCTGTCGAAGCGGTAGGACTGCTGGGACGTGTGGTCAAAGTTGGTTTCTATGAAGACGACAAGCTTATCGAGGAGAAGGAATTGGTCCTGGATGATCAGCCCGGGGCTCAGGAAGTCGTCTTCGAATACCGTCCCACCGTGAAAGGCCGACACACGTATACAGTCAAGATACCGCCGGTCAGTGAGGAGAAAATTGCGGAGAATAATCAGCGGTCGGCCTCCGCGCTTGTCATCGAGGCACAAATTCGCGTGCTCTATCTCGAGGGAACTCTCCGAGCGGAGTACGGAGCAATTGTAGATCGGTTTTTGTCTAAAGATCCCAATATTGAGTTTTACGCGATGGTACAGGTTCGCAAAAACGTGTTTGTGAAACGTACAAATATCGAAGGACTTAATCTCTCAGAAATTCCCTCTGACGAAAACACACTCAGCCAGTTTGATGTCTTTCTGATCGGCGATCTGGACAGCAGCTATCTGTCCGCGGAGCAGCAGCAAGCCATCGTCAAGCGGGTGCGAGAGGGTGCGGGATTGATTATGCTTGGGGGTTATCACAGCCTCGGCCCGGGTGGTTACGGAGGAACTCCCATTGGTGACATCCTACCCGTAGAGGTTGGCGGGCGTGATATGGGACAGGTGACAGACCCGTTCCTGCCGGAGCTAACGCCCGATGGCCGGCAGCATCCGATTTTGGCCAACATTGCCAGATTTTTTCCATCTTCATCAAAAGGGCCTGAGGACTCCACGCTTCCACCTCTGGACGGATGCACGCGGGTGGGGAACGCCAGGCCAGGTGCGACAGTGCTGGCAGTCTGTCCAATTACCCCGGAGCGGATGCCGGTCCTCGCGGTGATGCCGATCGATAAGGGAAGATCAGTCGTCTTTACGGGAGACACCACCAGGAAATGGCAGCAGGTGCCACGCGTCCTCGATCAGGAATCGCCGTTTTTGCAATTCTGGGGCCAGCTCATCCGCTGGGCCGCTGGGCGATTTGAACAGGTGGAAACTCAGGCGTCCCTTGTCGCGAGTACTGACAAAGCCTCTTACGAGCCGGACGAAGTCATTCAGATCAGTGCCGTCGTGCGCGACGAAAGAGGAGAGGGCACCGACAAAGCCAAGGTTGTAGCCACGATTCGTGGCAAGTCGGGCGCCTCCGACAAGGTGACCCTGGTGAGTCGTCCAGGACCAGGAGGACATTACAGTGCCTCGTACGAACCCCGCTTCAGCGGGCCGCTTGAGATTCAAGTGGAAGCCGAACTGGGTGAGCAAAAGCTCACAACCGAGAAGATCTTTGTGGAAGTAGGCCGCCCGTATTTGGAGTTTGAGAAGCTCGACCTCGATGAAAAAACTCTGACGGCCATCGCCAGCGATACAGGGGGGCGGTATGCGCATATTTCGGCCGCCGACTATCTTGTTGACCAGCTTAACAAAGAACAGAGAAAAAAGAAAATCTATGTTGAGCAACCGTTATTCTGGCCGCCCCTGTTTTGGGCCATGTTCGTCACTGTGCTTACGGTGGAATGGATTCTCCGCAGGAGGTTTCAACTCCGATGAGCCCGCGGATCGCCTACCGATACGTCGAGCCGTCCGCACTGGCCAGGGTCAAGAATCTGCAATTGGTGGCCCGCGGAGTGGTGGAAGGCTTCATCAGCGGACTCCACGCGAGCCCTTACAAAGGCTTCAGCGTGGAATTTGCGGAACACCGGGAATATGTGCCGGGTGACGACCCCCGACATCTGGATTATAGGATGTTTGCACGAACGGAGCGACTGTATGTCAAGCAGTACGAAGAAGAGACCAATATGCGGGTCCAGATACTGCTTGACGCGAGCGGATCAATGAATTACCGGCACGACGCGCAAATAACCAAACTTGAATACGGTTGTTATCTCACGGCTATCCTGTCCTATATGATGGTCCGACAGCAGGATTCCGTGGGACTGACTGTGTTTGATGAAGACATCCGCCTCGACATGCCGGCAAGGAGTTCGCCACAGCATTTCAATGAGATGATGTATCAGTTGGAAAACCTGACGCCCGGCAAAAAGACTGGCCTGGCCGAAGTGCTTCACAAGCTGGCCAATCGGTTCAAAAGACGTTGCCTCATTATCTTAATCAGCGATCTTTATGATGATGAAGACAAGGTGATTCGCGCTCTTCATCATTTTCGCCATCGCAAACATGAGGTTATTCTCTTTCATGTTTTCGACAAGGCGGAAATCGATTTTCCGTTTGATGACCTGGTACTTTTCCAGGACCTCGAGACAGACGAACGCCTGCAGGTGGACCCCCTCTATGTGCGTGAAGAATATCAAAAGCTCCTTGCGGAGTTCATCGGCCGTTATCGGCAGGCGTGTTTGGAAAGCGCGGTCGAGTATGTCATGACGGACACTTCTGTTCCGTACGATTTTATGCTCTCTCGATATTTGACTAAGCGGAACCAGCTATGACGTTCGGTGCGGCGGCCTTCTTACTGGCAGCTTTGGCGGCGATCATTCCGCCCATTCTTCACATGATTAATCGGCAGCGTGCCAAGCAACTGCCTTTCAGCACCCTGCGGTTTCTGAAAATCAGCGTCCAAAAGACGAGGCGACGGCGCCAGATCAGAGATATCTTTCTAATGATACTGCGCATGGCGGTTCTTATTCTTATCGCAATTGGGCTGGCCCGTCCCACGCTCAGTAAGGTCCGCTCGCTGTTTGGCGGTTCTCAGGCGGCCGTGGCCATTGTTCTGGACAACTCGGCAAGCATGGGGTGGATCGACGAGGGACGGCCACGTTTTGAACTGGCTGTCGCGGCAGCCAACCAAATTCTCGCGGAACTTCAGGCAGGAGATGAGGTCGCCCTGTGGGTGACCAGCGGCCGTTCTTATCCCGAACTTGGCAAATTTGATCGTGAGCATGATAAGGTCCGGCAGCTTTTGGCCCAGATGGCGCAGCAGGGCCCAACTTTCGAGCGGGGCACGCTTATGCCCCTGCTAAACCAGGCCCGGGAACAGCTCGCCCAATCGCAGGCTCCGCAACGTTACCTGTTTGTCATTACCGACAATCAGAATGTGGCTTGGGAAGGATTGGAGGAAAACCGCAATCGAGCAAGCGAGGACGCCGCAACCCGCCAGAGCAGCGCGGATTATCGGCGTTTACGCGAAATCCCGATTGTCGTGGTGGACTGTCAGCGGACCCCGCGGCCCAACGTCGCCGTACGGAAGGTGACCGTTCAATCTGTGCTTCCCGTGGCCGGTGTACCCATGAAGGTCGTGCTCGAACTCTTCAATGCGTCATCCATCCCGCAGCAACGGGTTGCCGAAGTCTACGTGGATGGCAATAAAGTCGGCACGACGCCCGAACTGACAATTCCCCCGGAGGGTGCCCTCCCCGCCGAGGTCGTTTTCACTTTGGATCGGGGAGGCATTCACCAGGGTGAGGTACGACTGGTCGGAGAAGACGGAGCACGTTTTGATGACCGGCGCTTTTTCACAATCGAAATTGAAGCGGCCATTCCCGTCGCCATTGTTATCAACGAGCGCAAAGAAATTCCCTACCTTAATGATTCCTTCTATCTGGAAAAGGCGCTGCAGCCCATCGAGGGCCAAAACTGGTCGATTAAAACGACCCTCCTCACGCCAAATGAAGTCACGACGGAACCCCTTTCCAATTACCGCATCATCTACCTGGTAAATCTGCGGTCCCTTGAGGCGACGGTTTTAGAAAAGCTTGCGGCGTTTGTCCAAAATGGAGGGCGCCTCGTGTGGATCGCCGGCGAGGAAGTCGATCCCGCAAACTACAATGCTTGGAATGAAATGGCCAACGGGGGCTTACTCCCTATCCCATTAGACACTGTAAGATCAGCTCAGGCCGAAGAAGGTCGTGACAGCTGGCGTGTGAACTGGCTCGACGTTCAGCATCCGGCCCTCACTGGGTTCGCAGAGCCACCATCGCTCTATCAGTCAATCCTGGTTTATAAATATGTGAAGCCGAAAGCCGCGGAAACCGATGGGGTAAGAGTTTTGCTGCGGCTGGATGGCGAGGGGGATCCGTTGCTGGTCGAAAGACAGGTTGGCCATGGAATAGTGTTGTTCCTTGGAACCAGCGTGCACGTGGAATGGACGAATTTCCCACTGAGACCCATTTTCGCCCCGCTCATGGCGAGACTCGCTTTCTATCTGGCAGGTGGTGAACCGACACAATTTGCCGGGCTTGCGGGGCAGCCGCTGATCATACCATTTTTGGGTCAAATTCCGCCGGGCGTGGTCGAGGTAACGCCCCCAAGTGGTTCACTCATGCGGTTTAATATTGAGCCGCAAAGTAAAGAGTTTCGATATACAGATACTCATCAAGTGGGCGTATATCAATTGCGACTTCTTGCTTCCGTTCGGCCGGTGCAAAAAGCCTTCGCTGTTAACGTGGACCCCGACGAAAGCGATCCCGGAAAGATTGAAAACGCAACCCTGGAAGAGGCCTTTTCGGGAGTTCCCCTGGTTTTCGCCGAGGATCCTGAGGATTTGTCCAAAACATTTGATTTTCTGCGACACGGTAGAAGTTTGGCTGAATTTTTCTTAACCCTCGTGCTACTCGGGCTCGTGTTTGAGACCTTTATCTCCAACTGGTTCAGCCCGCGCGATGACGAAAATCGCCCCCGGCCGCTGGAAAGCTACAGGCCGACACGACGCCTTGCTCCGCAACTCGGCTGAGAGACCTTGCCGTCACGATAAAGTGGTGTTAACGAACCGCCAATGCTCGGCTGCGGTCCGGGGCAGGCTGTACGTCGGGCATGGATGCGGGGCCGCAGTCTAATCCAGGGTTGAATCGGTGATTTTCTTCGAGTGCTCAAAGGAGAACACCCGCCTCGACGCGCCATCACCGGGTGGCATTGCGGGTTTCAGGCGGCAACGTGAGAATCAACTCCGCGAGTTTTCGCCGAGCCTCTTCATAATCCTCCGGTGTTTCCGACCACTCGAACCAACTGGGAGTCAGCGACAGAACAAGACGTTGAGCAAGGTCGGCCTTACCCGCCCGGCGTAAGATCTCCAAATACTCGTAATCCTCAATTGAGTCTCGCAGCGCCTTTAGTCGCAAGGAGGGGACGATACCTTCATAGCCGCACGGTCTGGCAGGATACACGAGTGTTCCTTCGCCGTTGAAGGTTAACGGTCGATCGGCAGGACCAGGTCTGTATGTGTTGGCGTCCGTCCAAGGATCCTCCACCTGATCCCAATAACTCATCCCGCCCCAGTAAAGCAATCCTGTGATTCCGAATCGCCATGAAATCCAGGACGGCACACGATAATGGAGGAGTGGATAGTCGATGTGCCACCAGGGCGATTTTCGCTTTCCCTGGCAAAGCGCCGTGTATGCCCACATAATCTCCCCGAGCGCTTGCCGCTGCTTGGCGGTCGCTTCATCGTAAAGCGGAAACAGGGAACACCATATATCGACGGCACCATAAAGATCGCCCCAGGCCGGATCCTGTGTCAGAGTTTGTTCCACGACAAGCACCTTCACTTTGGTCTGCGCCGCACGAATCGGCTTGCCCCAGTGACGAACGAACTCGTACGCCTCCGGGTCATTGGGTTCATCTTTGAGGTAGATGTAGAAGATTACGTGAGGGCGTGCGATTTCTGTGATGGCTTTGTCCCAGGCTGCCAGCCACGCCCTTAAGTCCTCCGGCGACTCCGCGGGATCTTTGACCCTGCCCACCGGCGAAGGAATTTGAACCGCGTTGACGTGATAACGATCAATCCATTCCCTGAGCTGGGCGATGCTCTCGTCAGGCAACTGGTACCCCTTGTCATTTCGTTGCAGTGCGAGCCACTCTGACGGTGGATAAGCATTCATACGATGTTCGCTGACCAGGGCGGCACATTGACGGTCCACTTCTTCCCAGTTTTCCGGTGGTGACTCCTTCCCTGATCGGGCACGCTTGGCATAGTAAGAACGCATCCGCTGCGACGGTGAGCCGAACGCTGTCACGAGCGCCGGTGTACTGGGGAGGGTGAAGTCCCAGACCTCTATCGTCAAAGGAATGTCAACCTGGTTGATGCCGCCGCCCCGAACCGTAACTTTTCCCGCGTATTTTCCGGGCGGCGTTCCTGGAGGGATAAAGAGATCCACATAGAATCCGTGTGTTTCGTCAGCGGGTAAATCAAAAGGAAAGGCCTGGTACTTACCCCGAAGTGGAACGTCCTTTACGGGATCGCGGCTCGGAATAAGGGGATCGGGATACCAACCGGGGCGAAAGGCCTCGTTGCGATGTGTCCCGTTGACGATATGGATTTGATGCTCGCGATATACTCGAAAATTCGACGGGGTTATCGTCGCGTCCTGAGGTCCTGTCGGGGCCGTAATAACAAGTTCGATTTGCGGAACCGGCTGGGAACTTCGCATGAAGACCTGAAAACCAACCCAGTCATTTCTGGCCGCGGCCACCTCGATGTGACGCGCGGGACGTTGCGGGGGCAGGTCCTCGCGGCACAAGCGTCGCGTCGCCGTTTCCACCCAAACAGTTAGTTCCGCCAGGAGTGATCCATAGAGTGTAATCCACACGAAACTACTCAAGATCGCTACGCAGGTTGGCGAGCAACTGACAATCCAGCGACGAGATTGATGTGCTTTCATGGTCCACCTCCCCAAAGAATACCTTCGCACTCAAGTAACCTGGCGGGAATCTTACTTCTGTCGCGAGACTGTTTCGCAACGGTCCGCACTGAAGCGATCCGAGCGTACCAAGTTATGGACCCCCTCAACGGACGCGGCATCGCGTCATGTTTCAGGACCGCTCATATTATTGCGCAAAGGAACCTTGGATGGTACTGGGAAGGCAATGGGCGCACCCGACGCGGCCGGAACTGCTTGTTCCTGCCGGAAATAGCAGAGGAAACAAACGGTCTGTTGCGCCTCGCTTTAATCTTTGCCACACCTAGGTTTGCCTGAGAAAATCGACTTTCCGATTCGAGGACGGCAGCTAAAATTCCGTAAAGGAACTACCCAGCTCTGTGGCCCATATTGCGTTTTGGGTTCGGAAGTTACGCAATGCCCCAATCTACAGCCCCCCAGTTTACACAGCGATTCGCGGACTATTCCTGGAAAGATATCCAGCACAGCCCACTCATGCTCTACTATGAAGTTACCCAGGCTTGCGACCTGGTGTGCAAGCACTGCCGAGCCTCGGCACAGCCATCCGCGCATCCCGAGGAGCTGTCTTCTGACGAGGCGCGGGCCCTCATTCGGGAAGCCGCGCTGTTTCCTAAAAAGCCGAACATCGTCTTCACTGGAGGCGACCCTCTTAAGCGTCCCGACATCTTTGACCTGATCGCCTTCGCCAAGGAGTGCGGTCTCAATGTGGCTTTGACGCCGTCGGCAACTCCGCTAGCAACTGCCAGTGCTCTGAAACGAGCAAAAGATGCTGGGGTGACGGCACTGGGAGTGAGTCTGGACGGTGCCGACGCGGCGACTCACGATGCCTTTCGCGGCTGGCAGGGTAGTTTTGACCGCACGATGGAGATTCTGGCGGCCGGGCGAGATTTGGGATTCTACCTCCAGGTTAACACCACGATCACCAAGCGAAACGTCGGCCAGGTGGAGGCGATGGCCGAGTTGCTGAATGACCAGGGAATCCACATGTGGTCTGTGTTTTTCCTGGTTCCTGTGGGCCGTGGCGTGTTTGAACAGCGGATTGCACCAGAGGAATACGAACAGGTGTTCAAAATACTGTGGGGACAGGCTCAGACTCGCCCGTATGCGATTAAGACCACGGAGGCACCGCATTACCGCCGGTTCGTTCTGGAAGAGCTGCGCCACCTCCCGGAGGAGAAGGTTTCACCCAGGGCAGTTCACCTGGCGAAACGCCTTACGCTAGGTGTCGGCGATGGCAAAGGAATCATGTTTGTGGGGCATACGGGGGAGATTTACCCTGCCGGTTTCTTGCCTATCCAGTGCGGGCGTTTCCCCAAAGACTCGATTGTCAAGACGTACCAGGAGCACGAGGTCTTTCGGGCGCTCCGCAATCCGAGTCTACTTGGCGGAAAGTGCGGCGTTTGTCGGTACCGCTACGTGTGTGGCGGCAGCCGCGCTCGAGCTTATGCGGTGACCGGAGATTATCTCGCCCCCGAACCCGACTGCGTGTTTTTCTCCGACACGGAAGTTCCTTTTCAGCCTTATTAGAAAAACCCTGCTGAGTGACTGCCAGGGGGTTAACCGCTGAGGCCGTCCCTGGGATGTGTCGCTACACGAGCGAAACCCGAGGGAAAGTCACTCGTTCGTCCATAGTCCACGTGTCGGGCACCTGAACGGGCTTTTCGCGGAAAAAACGCCGAAAAACTGCACAAGCCGGGGAAGTTAGCCGATGCTTTTGGACAAGATGGTGGTGCGTTGCCTCCGAAAGGGCGTTTTTTCGGGGATTTTTGCAGGTTCCCATCTTGAAATCTTGGAAAAATTCGGTCTAATCATGACAAACGTGGCTGGAGCCCGCGGTTGCGGGACGTAGGACGGACGGATTTGGTTCGCATCGTGGATCGCATGGTTTAGGAGGTACGTGGCGTATGGCAAAGGACACCGCTGAGAAGAAGCCCCTCACCAAAACACAGCTCGTGAAGGCTCTGGCAGAAGCGACCGGTCTTAAGAAAGCCGATGTGGAGGCGGTATTGAACGCCCTCACCGAGGAAGTGAAAAAAGCCCTGAGCCCTCGCGGACCGGGAGCATTCGTACTCCCCGGCTTGCTGAAGATCAAGAAGGCCAAAACCAAGCCGACGCCTGCCCGTCAGATGCCCAAGCCCGGCAAGCCGGATGAGATCATCACGATCCCCGCGAAACCTGCCCGGAACGTGGTTCGCATTCGGGCATTGAAGCAACTCAAAGAGATGGTCTGAGTCGCCCGAGTCGCCTGCGATCGCCGAAACTGTTGAACGCCGTTAGCGCGTAACTGCCGCTGGAGAAACGTAGTGGCAATCACCGGGCGGCTAAGTGGTGCTGTCCACGGTCAGAAGTCTTTACGTCCTTTCCGCGGGAGCGTCTGCGGGAAAGGATGTGTGTTGAGTTTCGGCCTGCCGCACCATTTATCATCAGATCGGCTGAGCCGGGGCACTTAGCGCAGATGGAGGTAGGATCATAGGATCATTTTCCTTTGAGCCGTACCGACGTGGCAGGGAGTTTGTCTACTTTCCCTGCCACGTTTCTCTGCTCTTACCCAGGTGGCTCCGGTACCTCAGCCAGTACTCCGCGGGTCAGTCCGAACTGGTGGGCCCCTAGTTATCAGGTGCACCCGGGGATCTTTGTTTTTCCGTTTCTTCCACCGCCGCGAGCATTTCTTGGAGAAGTTCGAGCGGCAGCCCCACGACATTACTCTCACTTCCCTCAAGGATTTTCAGCCATCCCAAGCGGTCCTGGTACCCGAAGGCCCCCGCTTTTCCCTCCCACAAACCGGTCCGCAGGTATTGTTCAATCGCGTCATCCGGGATGAAATCCATCATAAGCCGGGTGCAGGCCACGCGGATGTCAGGGGACCAATCCGGATAATCCCAGAGACATACTCCCGTGAACACACGATGCTCGGTGCCCCGCAGCAGATGCAATATCTCTCGGGCATGGTCCATGTCACGGGGTTTTCCAACAAGTTGCCCCTTACATTCGACCACGGTATCGCATCCGAGGATTAAGCCACGCCCTACCTTCTGGGCAACATTCCGGGCCTTCTGAAATGCCATTCTGGCGGCAAATTGGGCGGGATTTTCGCCGCTGCAAATGCCGCACTCGGCAGAGTCGTCGGGTGGAACAACACGGAAGGGGATGCCCAATTGCTCTAGCAGTTCTCTTCTGCGCGGAGATTGACTTGCCAGGACAAGCTCTCGGTGATGTGAGTCAGTCATGTATTAACGGGACTCCCTTTATTCTTGGCCTAAAATTGCCATAATTGCAGCACTCAGCGCGAAACGTTTGTGTTCCCCAGGCGTCCATTGAACCATTATACTTGTGGGGAAAGCCCGCCTTGACACGGAGAGGCGTCAACGGACAGGGTTGTCCAAAACCAAATTGTGCCTCAGAATGAGGTTCGAGAATAATGCGAACATTTATCTAGTGGGAGGCTTACCGATGTACCAACGTTTACTGCTCTGGGCTAGCTGCTTCGCGTTTGTCGCCAACTCGTTGCTCGCCGCAGCGAACGAACAAGGGCGTTCAGAACGGCCCAACTTCATCGTTATCAACATCGACGACCTGGGCTATGCAGACATTGGGCCATTCGGATCGGAGATCAACCGAACCCCTCATCTTGACCGGATGGCCGCGGAAGGCCGTAAACTCACCTCATTTTATGCCGCGCCTGTGTGCTCTCCATCACGCGCTGCCCTGATGACGGGGAGTTATGCGAAACGTGCTCTGCCTATTCCCCATGTGCTCTTTCCGGCCGACCCAGTGGGTTTGGCACCAGAAGAAGTGACCGTTGCCGAACTCCTCAAATCTGCTGGTTACAGAACGGCTCTGATCGGCAAGTGGCATCTCGGAGATCAACCGGAATTTTTGCCGCTCCAGCAAGGGTTCGATGAGTATTTTGGACTCCCGTATTCCAATGACATGGGACCCGCGGAAGATGGGGTGAAGAGCAACCTCGGCGAGCCGCTTCCCAAACCTCGCCCTGGCCAAAAGGGACAACCTCCCCTGCCACTCATGCGGAACAACACGGTGATCAAACGTGTGCTGCCTGACGATCAGCAGGCCCTCGTGGAGCTGTACACCAAGGAGGCGGTAAGATTTATTCGTGACAATCGGGACCGACCGTTTTTCCTGTACCTTGCTCACAACGCCGTGCACTTTCCGATTTACCCAGGCAAAAAATGGGTGGGACGCTCGCCGCACGGGATTTACTCGGACTGGGTTGAGGAAGTGGACTGGAGCGTGGGACAGGTGCTCGACACGCTTCGGGAAACCGGGCTGGATCGAAAAACCCTTGTCCTGTTCGTAAGTGACAATGGTGGCACGCAACGGGCCGTGAACCGTCCCTTGCGTGGATTTAAAGGAAGCACCTGGGAGGGCGGAATTCGAGTTCCGGCGATTGCCTGGTGGCCGGGCCAGATCCCGCCAGGAACGAGCACAGACGTGATTGTCGGTATGTTCGACGTTCTGCCCACGTTCGTCTACCTGGCCGGTGTTCCGCTTCCACAGGATCGCAGATTAGACGGAATCAACATCTGGCCGCATTTGACCGGCGAGGCAGACGGAAGGCCGGCACACGAGACATTCTACTATTTCAGGGGACTGGTTCTGGAAGGTGTTCGTCATGGCGACTGGAAGTTGCGGGTCGCACCTAATGCAAAGGGCAAGCCCGAACTCTATAACCTGCGAGAAGACATCGGCGAGTCTCGTAACGTGGCAGCCGAACATGCCGAGATCGTCGCCAGGCTGGAAAAACTGATGGCCGAAATGGACCAGGACCTTGGCCGTGACGGGATAGGACCCGGTTGCCGTCCGCTGGAACGGGTTGCTAATCCTCGTCCCCTCATCGACTATGATGGCACAATCCGACCGGGATTTGAGCCAAAATGAACGACCTTGCCAGCACAAGTCACGGCAGCGTTTTTGAATTGCGACTGTCAGGCCGGTGATATTGGTTTGGTATCCAGCGGTTTTTCCGCAAGCAGACAAGATTGGGTATTTAGGTTTGGTGATCCATCCGGGAGAACCGTTCGGACAACGCTCCAGCGTTTGCTTTTGTCATGCGATCTGCCAGCCAGGAAGCGCTTGAAAAGTTAAATCTAGAATAATCCACAGAGCAGGGGGAGGCCGCCATCGAGTATGTGTTTTCAACTATCCCTTGCCATTTAGGAAGGAAGCAACCGTTGGCTGACGAATCGATTGTTGAAATAACCACGATTGTTGCTCTCGGCGGCTTGGGACAATGGTTGGCGTGGCGGCTGCGTATTCCTGCAATCGTTTTACTCCTTGGTCTGGGGACCCTTGCCGGCCCCGTTCTGGGACTCTTGCATCCCGACGAGGTCTTCGGTGAATTGATCCGGCCGTTCATCGCTCTCGCGGTAGGATTGATCCTCTTTGACGGAGGGCTCAACCTGCGTTTCCGCGAGCTCCGGGGAATTGGCGGGGTCTTTGGTCGTTTGATGACAATTGGAGCGGCCGTCACATGGGGACTTCTGGCCGTTGCCGGTCGATTGGTTCTGGGGTTGACCTGGCCGGTGGCGGCCCTTCTTGCATGCATTCTGACCGTCACCGGCCCAACCGTGATTGGTCCAATCCTGCGGCACCTCCGTCTGCGCGGTCGGGTAGCCTCGCTTCTTAAGTGGGAAGGCATCCTCATTGATCCACTGGGGGCCATTCTGGCAGTTCTTGTTTTCGCAGCTCTCGAACAGCAGAGCCTCAATGATGGCGTCTGGGAAATCGGGATCCGACTGATTCAAAACCTGCTTGCAGGATTCGGTGTGGGGATTGCAATGGGTTTCGTGATGGTGGCAGCCTTTGCCCGATTTTGGATTCCCGACTTCTTGACAAATCCGATTTCCCTTATGCTGACGCTGGTGGCATTTGTCCTTGCGAACACCCTGTGTCGTGAATCAGGCCTTTTGGCGGTGACCGTCACGGGTATGGTTGTGGCCAATCAGCACAAATTCGCCATCCGCCAACTGCTGGAGTTCAAGGAAGCCTTAACCGTTTTGCTCATATCTGTTTTGTTCGTCGTTTTGGCAGCTCGCATCCGATGGGAGTATCTTCAAGGACTGGGATGGCAAAGCGTTGTCTTTTTATTACTGGTCATCCTCGTCATTCGACCAGTAGCAGTATTTGTGTCCACCTGGGGAAAAACGTTGAGCTGGAATGAGCGACTGTTTCTCGCCGGGATGGCGCCACGCGGCGTTGTGGCTATGGCGGTCGCTTCGGTAGCAGCGCTGGCTCTTTCCGAGGGCCAGTATGAGGGTGCCGAAAAGCTCGTGCCTGTCACATTGCTCGTCGTGTTTGGAACAGCCGCCGTGTACGGATTGTTAGCCGCGCCTCTGGCTCGCTTTCTCAATTTGATTCAGGAGAATCCTCAGGGCATCCTGTTTGTCGGCGCCAGTCACTGGGTGCGTGAACTGGCAGTCGTGCTTCAACGAGAGGGTTGCCGGGTCGTGCTGGTGGACTCCAACAGACAGAATGTCACCGCCGCCCGCCTGGCTGGGCTTCCTGCCATTCATGGCGACGCCCTTTTGGAAGTGACACGCGAGAGCATCGACTACATGGGACTGGGGCGGATGCTGGCCGTGACATCCAACAACGAAGTCAATTCGCTTGCCTGCATGATTTACGCGGAGGACTTTGGCAGGCAGGAAGTCTATCAACTCCCCTGGCTGCCCCCTAAAGAAAAGCCTCGCGATCCTGTGTCGCCTGAGCACAGGGGACGGCTGCTGTTCGGAAAAGACCTGACCTATTCGAGGATAACTGAAATTTTTTACCAGGGTGGGCGGTTTAAAAGCACGAAAATCACGAAGGAATTTGACTTTGCCCAGTACAGAGAGTTATACGGCGACAAAGCCTATCCTCTCTTTGTGCTACGAACTGGGGGCGTTGTTTTCGTGGTTACAGATGCTCCGCTGGCAGACATCCGGCCCGGCGACACAGTCATCGCCCTGGTCTGCCCGGGGAAGGATCCGTCTTCGCCTCAGCCACCAGCAGCAGCGGCTTCGGCTGATGGCCAATCCCACCCGGGGTGAAAAAACGCTGCCCCATCCCCACTTTCTATATTGGCCCCTGAGAAGCCAAAGCTCCGACATGGGGTGGGGGTAATTCATGAATTGCCCCTACGGCCAAACCGGAAGTGAAGTTAGCAGACAAAGATCAGTTCGCGAATTGGACCACCCGCCGTCGGAGTGCGGACCTGACAGGCAGGTCCCTCCGAGCATCAATTTGACTCCCGCGGGAGGTTTCGGCCATGCCCAGACTCCTTACTGGCGTCGAGGAAAGCGGGGATAACTCGGGAAAGAACGGGGTAACTGCCGAGTCCGCTCGTGAGTAAAATGAGTAAGACAGGCCTCGTAATATGGTGTAAAAGATCTTTTGACCGGAAAAACTTTGAGCATCACCCAACACGGCGGAGGACGAGATGCACGACGAAAGGATTCCCGTTACCCGAGAAGGCTACGAAAAACTCCAGCGAGAGCTTGCTGAACTGGAAGATCAGTTGGTGGAAGTGACCAAGCGGGTGGCCGCCGCTCGGGAAGAGGGCGATTTGCGAGAGAATGCGGAATATCATGGCGCCCGCGAAACGCAGGGCCTGATCATGGCAAAAATCAATTACCTGCGGGACAAGATTGCGCGGTGCGAAATTGTGGACCTTAGTCGTATGCCGCGCGATCGGGTGGCAATGGGGTGCACTGTGACGGTTCGAGATCTGACCACCGGGGAGGTCATCAAATACACCCTCGTGGGCATGGGCGAGGAGGACTTTGAGCAGGGACGCATCCCGGCCAATAGTCCCTTGGGTCGAGGTCTGATCGGTAAAAAACCTGGCGAAATGGCGGAAATCCGCGTTCCTGCCGGAATCCGACGGTTGGAAGTCCTTGAGATCAGTTACGAGGAATAATTGTTTTCTCCGGCCATGGGTCCTCTCCGGCGACAATTTTGCGTACCGCAAGGAATGGGCGTCGATGGGCCTGCCTCTCCGTTGCCCGGGGAGAACTGGTGTTCGCTGTGTCCCACACTGTCGACAAACGTTTTCTGCCGTTCTTTGGCGGGGATCTGATTGTGAACTGATTTTGAACTGAACACGGGGTGGAGATTTTTACCAGGCTCTTGAGCGGGCAGTTTTCACATGTTATGGTAGTGGCCGGGTGTGACACCATTTTTCCCGATAAGGGAGGTGTCGCTCAACCGGCGGACCATCTGTGAATTCCCAACGCGTAGGAGAACCATCATGGCCAGGCTACATCGTCGCCAGTTTCTCAAACGCAGTGCCGCGCTCGCCTCGCTAGCATATTGTGCGCAAATTGTCCCTTCTCGGGGCGAAACCGCTCAATCGAAGCTCAACATTGCTGCGATTGGCGTCGGAGGAAGAGGCCGAGCTAATCTCGACGGTGTGAAGGACGAGAACATCGTCGCGCTGTGCGATGTTGACGCAAACAATTTGGCCGAGGCGGCGAAACTATTTCCCCGGGCCAAATTGTACCGGGACTTCCGTCGGATGCTCGATGAAATGGGGAACTCGATCGATGCCGTGGTCGTGAGCACTCCCGATCACACACATGCCCCGGCAGCGGCAGCGGCGATGAAACTTGGCAAACACTGCTACTGCGAAAAGCCGCTTACCCATTGTGTGTATGAAGCCCGGTATCTGGCTGAACTAGCAGCTGAGAAAAAAGTTGTCACGCAAATCGGGACACAGATTCATGCAGGTGACAACTACCGCCGCGTTGTGGAATGGGTGCAGGCGGGAGTCATTGGTCCCATTCAGGAAGTTCATGTTTGGTGTGCCGCGAGTTACAGCGGGGGAGATACGCCGAAAGATACCCCGCCGGTTCCGCCCTATCTCGATTGGGACCTGTGGCTCGGTCCCGCGCCCTACCGGCCGTATCACCCAGCGTACGTACCTTTCCGATGGAGAGGTTGGAAAGATTTTGGGAGCGGAGCCCTGGGAGATTTCTTCTGCCACTATTCAGACCTCGCTTTTTGGGCCCTGGGCCTCAAGTATCCAACTTCCGTGGAAGCTGAAGGTCCCCCGCCTCACCCTGACAGCACACCTCCCTGGCTGATCGTCCGTTATGAATTTCCGGCTCGGGGCGAGCTCCCTCCGGTACGCTTAACTTGGTACGACGGGGGCAAGCGGCCACCCATTCAGGCTGAAGCCAAGCTGCCCGACTGGGCATCCGGCGTGCTGTTCGTGGGAGAAAAAGGGATGATCCTTGCCGACTATGGGCGGCGCCTACTTTGGCCTGAGGAAAAATTCGCCGGTTTTCAGCCACCCCCGGAGACGATTCCTCCCTCGATCGGCCACCACCGCGAATGGGTCGAAGCCTGCAAAACAGGCGGAACAACGACGTGCCATTTTGGATACTCTGGCCCCTTGACCGAAGCTGCTCTCCTCGGAATGGTGGCTTTTCGCGTGGGCCAAAAGATCAATTGGGATCCCGTCAACCTGAAAGCTATCAACTGTCCGGAAGCTGACATCTGGATCAAGAAACCCTATCGCGAAGGTTGGAGCCTATGAGAAAACGCTTGGCGCGGCAGCAGCTAACCACCGCGTTGGTGCTGGGAAGTTTCTTGCTGTTATCCCCGGCCAGTATTTTCGGATTTGAAGCCGCTTCGGAAACCAACCGACCGGAAGGGGCGGTTTTGGAATCTGCACCTCCCCCGAAGTATCGCCCCAATTCTGAATATCAGGTGCAGCATCTTCTGGGATGGAAGTTGTACGTCGCCCCGGATCTGCTGGAGGATCAAGAGCTGAGCAACCGAGTGTTCGCCGAGCTGGAAAGGCAGCTCAAACAGATCACAGAAGCCGTACCACCGGAGGCTCTCAAAAAGATTATGCAGGTCCCCATCTGGATCGAGAAACAGGAGGGGCATCACCCGTGTATGGCCTACCACCCAGATCCGGGGTGGCTCCGTAATCACGACATGAATCCGGATAAGGCCAAGTGTGTGGAAATTGCCAACGGTCGCAATTTCGTGAACTGGTCCAGAACGCAGCCATGGATGGTTCTCCACGAACTGGCCCATGCTTACCACGATCAGTTTTTGCCGGGGGGCTTTGGCAACCGGCGGCTTCGTCAGCGATTTGAGGAGGTAAGGAAGGAAGCCCTTTATCAAAAGGTGAAGCACGTCAACGGGCGAGAGCAAGAGGCTTATGCCCTGAAAAATGTCATGGAATTCTTTGCCGAGAATTCTGAGGCATTTTTCGGCAAAAATGACTTTTATCCCTTCACGCGGGACGACCTGGAAAAGTATGACCCCAAAACACTCGCGTTGATCGCCGCAATGTGGGGCGTTTCGGTCAGCAGCACTTCCGAAAAACCCGAGGAAAAGACGGCACAATCCGAGAATCGGGAAGAGGCTCAGTCCCAGAGCAATCAGTAGCTTTGATGGGAAATACCTTGAACGTGGCTGGCCGATCGCGTGAGGGAAGAATGCCCATTTTTTGCGCATGTCAATGGGGGCTGGCGAAGGCGATCCGTGAACCTTCACAGCGCTGAGCTTAACCAATGACCGCGGGAAGCCCTTTGGATAACCACCTAAGTGGGGTTTCAGCAGTTGTTTGACCGATATGAGAGAAAAGGACCACAGGTGTAGAATCGCGTCGTGAAGATGGGAAGACTCAACTGAAAAATGGTGAGTAGAGGAGATCTGGCAGATCTGCGGTGATTTGAACAGCCAGGCACACTTTCGGGAAACCCGGATGAAAACAATGTACGCAAACTCATTATCACGGATGGTCGGTTTGGCAGCCTTGGTTGTCTTGGAGTTGGCTGCGACGGGTTGGGCAAGCACCCCGTTAGAATCTTTGTTCCCCTCGACAACTCGGGGATTTTTGGCAGTGAGAAACGTCCAGGAATTGCGTGAACATTTCGAGAAGACGCAAATCGGTCAATTACTGAAAGACCCCGCTCTTCAGCCATTTGTGGAAGATCTGCGACAGCAGATTCAGGAGCGTCTTTCGGGAAGCCGCGAGCAACTGGGTATCACGGCGGAAGACGTCGCTCAGATTGCGACGGGAGAGGTAGCGGTGGGCGTTATTCATAAAGAGGGTGAAGAGGAGGCCGGTTTGGCTGCCGTCATCACCATCACAGGAGAGCGCCAAAAGGCACAGGATCTTATTAACAGAATAGTGGACGACGTCAAAAAGCGTGGGGGAAGTACAGAAAAGATAACTATTCGCGGTGAAGAGGTTCTGGCCATCACCATGCCCAAACGGCCTGATGGAACGACCGGCGGGAGGGGGTTTTGCTGCCTACAGAATGATCTTCTGATCACCGCAAGCAATCAGGCGGCTATCGAGTCGATCCTGACTCTTCAGAAACAAAAAGGCAACTCGCTAACGGAAGTGAAAGGGTTTAGCGCGATCATGGATCGGTGTCGGAGGGACCTGCCTGATGGAGAGGAACCCCAAATCCGGTGGTTTGTCGACCCATTCGGCTATGCGGAGGCCATCCGCACGACCATCCCCCCTGAGCGACGGAAACAGCGCCGGCTGCAACTGGAGCGTCTCAAGGCGGCTGGGTTTTCCGTATTTCAGGGAATCGGAGGCTTTTTAAGCTTTTCCACAGAAGGCTTCGAACTCATTCATCGCACCTTTGTTTACGCTCCGCCTCCGCGTGAAAAGTCGGCCAAGATGTTTGATTTTCCGAATGGCGAAGCATTTCAAGTTCCCAAGTTCATTCCCCGGGATCTGGCCACAATAGGGATGGGGTATTGCAATCTGTTGACCGGGTTCGACAACATCGGGCCGGTGTTCGACCAGGTCATCGGCGAGGGGGAAGAAGGCGTCTGGGATGAGGTTCTTGCCGGCCTGAAAGATGATCCGCAGGGGCCGCAGATAGATCTGCGGAACGAATTGTTCGCCCATTTCGGTGAAAAAGTGGCAATGTTTACGGCGTATCGATTGCCCATCACCACGACGAGCGAGCGCATTCTCATTGCCATTGAAGTGAAAGATGAGCAGGCCGCTGAAAAGGGCATCGCGAAGGTCTTTGCCAATGAGAAGCACTTCCGCGAACGCGAGCACAAGGGAAAGGTCATATGGGAACGGAAGCCGCCAGAAACACGGGCGGTGCCACGGATTGAATTGGGCGGCGTGCCCGGATTGGCGCAGCCCGAACCAAGTGACAGCGAGGAGACCGAGCCACTTTTCCCCAACACATCAGTCACGGTTCACCAAGGATATCTTCTCATTGCGTCACACTTCGACTACCTGACCGAGATTTTGGACCTGCAAAGCGAGCGCGAGACGATTGTTAGGAATCCAGATTTTCTCGAGGTGATGGAAACCATCGAGAAACTGGGTGGCAAAAAGGCCTGTTGGCGCGGATTCTCGCTGACTGACGAGGAATATCGTCCCACTTATGAACTTATTCGTCAGGGAAAAATGCCGGAAAGCGAGACGATGCTGGGACGAATCCTCAATACGATCTTTGCGCCCCCAGAGAAAGGCGCTCTCCGCAAGCAACGGATCGATGGAAGCAAACTTCCGGACTACGAGGTGGTACGACGCCACCTGGGGCCGGCGGGAGTCTTCGCGGTGACGGAAAATGACGGCTGGTTTATTAAGGGGTTCACTCTCCCCAAAAAATAAAAAGCCATCCAAAATGGTTGCGGACATTACCTTGCGGCCGGCGGGCAATTGGGGCGCTGCTGTCGGCAGCGCTTAACGTTTCTGAGATTAGCATTCACAGGTTTCAGCACACGATGGTCAGCCCGGTTCTGGTTCTGCTTTGTGGGATCGGCCTTGTCATCCTCCTCATCGTGGTTGTCCGGCTCAATGCTTTTTTGTCTTTGATGTTAGCCGCTTTTGTGGTGAGTCTGCTGGCCCCCGGTAATTGGGGAGAGAAGATTTCTCGCGCGACAGCGGCTTTTGGCACGACCGCCGGCAACATTGGGGTAATGATTGCGCTGGCCGCTGTCATCGGCAAGTGCCTGATGGAAAGCGGCTCCGCCGACCGGATTGTCCGCACTTGCCTTCGCGTTTTGGGCGAGCGCCGCGCTCCCATCGCTCTGATGGCAAGTGGCTTTGTACTGTCGATTCCCGTTTTTTTTGATACCGTTTTTTACCTTCTCGTCCCTCTGGCCCGTTCTTTCTCCCGTATCATGCGATCGGGATATGTGCTGTCCATCCTCGCCATTGGAGCCGGCGCCGCCCTGACGCACACACTCGTACCGCCCACCCCTGGTCCGCTCGCTGTAGCGGGGCTACTGGGAGTGGACGTGGGACATATGATCCTCATGGGAATTCTTATAGGCGTACCTGCCGCGATGCTTGTATTTCCATTCCTCAATGTCCTCGAAAAACTTTCGCCGTTGCCGGTCCGCCCGTATCCAGGTGAACAGGAAGCCCCACCCCGTCCCGATCAAGAGTTGCCCCCTTTCTGGCTGGCCAGCACCCCGGTTGTCCTGCCGGTCGTTCTTATCTCAGCGAACACCATTTTGAAAGTCCTTGCTAAGCAAAACCCTCAGTTGGGGTCCACGGCCCTTATCGCTTCGATCATCGGAGATCCAAGTTTGGCTCTTTTCCTTGCCGCCATCGTGGCGATGGTCACCACCGTCTGGAACCGTCGCCTGTCTCTAACAGAATTGGGCCGAATGACGGAAGAGGCTCTAATGAGTGCCGGGATGATTATTTTGATCACGTCGGCGGGCGGGGCTTTCGGTGCCATGTTACGGCAAACAGGCATCAGCGAGAACGTGGGACGGTTTGTCGAATCACAATCACAGGCCGGCGGACTTTTGCTGTTGGTGACCGGTTTTCTCGTGGCGGCCATCATGAAAACGGCCCAGGGCTCAAGTACCGTGGCCATGCTCACCACGGCCGGAATTATGGGCTCGCTATTCAAGACCCCGGAAGCCCTGGTGCAATATCTTCACTGCCATCCCGTCTACTTGGCGCTTTCAATTGGAGCTGGTTCTTTGGTTTTTTGCTGGATGAATGACAGTGGATTCTGGGTCGTCGCGAGAATGAGTGTTTGGAGCGAAACAGAAGCCCTTAAACTGTGGACAGTGACGGCCGCCCTGGCCGGAGTGGCTGCTTTTCTTGTGACTTTGCTCTTTGCCTGGTTGCTCCCGGGAGCATTCTTTTCGGGGTGAGCAGAGCCTGTAGTTGCACGATGGCAATGTGATTACCTCGCTAACGGCGAGGCCGGATAACGCGTCCGGTGCTCGTTTCGATGGTCACCCAAAAAGGATGCTGTCTGTCCCAGCGGCGGGCCACGTCGTTGAGAAGGGTTTCCACATCGGGGGCTAAGTCACGCGTATCGAGACGCCGGGTGTTCACAAGAATCGTCGAACGCTTGTCGAAATCAATGATCTCAGGGTTTAAACCGATCGTTGCTTTCGCTGCTCCCACTTGAAGCATCACGGTGTTTTCACTGGGAATTCGGCCCCGCACGATAAGTGGCGTGGGGTTCGCGGGAGGCCAGGAAAGGGGCGGCTCAACGACGGCCGGCGGCATTTCCTGGAGCTCCACGTACCAGAAAAAGTTGTCAAACAAACGCATTGTTCGAGCCGTAAAATCCCGGGGGGCAGGATCTCTCTGTTGATACGACATCCATTCGAAAATCCGCAGGATTTCGTCCGAAAAGGAATCTCGTCCCCGGCCCTGGTACTCCACCACGGTGGTGTTGAAGCCCCGGTTGAGGCAACGGTCCAGATCCCGGGCATTATCCGCCATGAGAGTGCCGTCAAGCTCTCCAAGTACCACGTAAAACGGTAGTTGGGCTGCGTTTTCCCAGTAAAATGTGCAGTACTTATCCGATCGCCCGGCAATGACAATGACCCCTGCCCAGAGACTGGGATGGGCCAGACCAATGTCCCAGGCCGCGTCTCCTCCGGCAAAATGCCCGCTGAGAAAAACGCGGTCCGTATCGATGGAAAACCGCGACAGAGCGTCCCTAAGCACTGCGAGAATCAGCCCATGCTCTCGGGCCGAGTACTGATATGCCACCTGTCGTTCCTGAGTCCATTGAGGAGCAATCACAATGTAACCGTGACGTCCAGCCTGTCCATGCCGATAGCCGTTTTCGTCGAACGGACCAGCCCACCAGTCGATCTGCTGCTCGGCAGTGGTCTGCAGCCCGTGCAAAGTCACGATTGCCGGATAGCGACGCAGCGGATGATACTCAGGAGGAAGCTGTACCAAATAGCGGGCGGGCGGTTCCTTGGCATCCCAGTTGATCTCGACCTCAAAAAAGCCGGACTTGCCGGGAACCTCCGCGGGCAGCGGCCGAGGCGGGGCCATGCTGGCGAGGATGCCCGCCGAATACACCGGCAAACTCCCTTCCTCTTTCCGCAACCGCTCGAGAATTTCCCCTTTCTTCATTGTGTCATTCTCATTGAGGTACTCGACGATTAACGCCCGGGTTCGATACATCGAAAGAGCGACCGATAAATTGCGTGTCGCTCGATCGGCACCCACCAACCAACCACTGATGGCCAGTGCCACCCGATCTTCGCCCGGTACCGAATTGTCATCAACCAACTGTGAGAAAGCTGCCAGACGGGGCAGCGTATCGGGACTGAGCTGTGCGGCAATTTCCTGAAAGATCTCTAAACACAATTGTCGGACGGCTGTTTGGTCGATCCCTTGGATCAGGGCTTCCAGCTTGGAAAGAAGGTCCTTGGCTTGTTGGGCCTGTTTTTCGTAATTCTCACGGAATTCGCGGACCTCCTGAAGGATTTCACCAGCCACGCCCTCCGTGGGAAATTTCTCCAGCAGAGTATAAACCGTTCGATGTTGGCCAGCTTTGGAACGCAACCGGAGTTCCTCGAGAATCTTTCTTGCCGATAACTGTTTGAGTGATCGGAGCGATTGCTCAATATCTGGCTTCTCGTTTGCAGGGAGTTGCGGATCGTTCAGCAGGTTCTGAAGCTCCTGCACTGCGTCCTCATAGCGGCCCATCTGTACGAAAAAACGCGCAATCCGTTTTCGGGTATCGACGCTGGTACTATCTCCTGAAGCCTTGACCAGGATTCGGTAAAGCACATCCTTGGGAAGACTCGTTGTGGCCAGCCGCATATCCCAAACATGGGTGATTCCCTGAATCCGTACCCATTGCGGCGTGATTTCCGTAATGCCCTGGATGACATCGACCTTTCCCCGCGTAGTGAGCATTGTGTAGATCCGCCGACCAAACTCGTCAAAGGGAGTTACCCGCACGGGAAATCCTACACTGCTGATCGAGGCTCCCTGCTCGGCCACCGGTTGGCGAAAGCGAAATCGTTCCTGAATTTCCGCGGTAATGCCCGGCCGAATCTCCCGAATTTGTCTTTTGGAGACGAAGGTTCGGCGAAGGTCATCATCGACGAAAACGATCAACGGAATTGGTCCAGCACCCTCTGGATCGACGAGCTTGGGTATATCGACAAGTCCCGTCACAAGACCCAATTTCCCCGTCAGGATCCGCCCATCTTTTAAAATCACCTCTTCTGCAGCGGCTACGGGCAGAAAAAGGGCGGCCAGAACTGCCATACAAGTCCGGATCAAAACCGAGCGCTCCTGCACGAGTGACGCAAAGTGAGCAACTTTGACCATGCAAATCATCCCTTCTCCCCTTGGGGCCTCGGTTTGCGACCCCGTCCTTTTCTTTCAGTACCATACGCCCCGGCACTCTTCTTTCATTATCCGGCCTGCTACCGTATGCGTACACTCAATTGCCCCGATCTGCAAAATACAGCCATGCAGGTAACGTAGCCGGATGTTGAAACTATCATATTTTGCGGAAATCTCAAAAAATTTAGGTTTCAGCGGTTCCCAATGGGCACGAAAGCGTGAAATATTTTTGGGGCACTCTGCGAAGGACGTACTCGTCATTTGCGCTCCGTGACTTGCCTCTGATCAAAATGACGCGATGGCCTCATTCCCGCAATGCAAGTACTTTCGAAGTCGCCGTTGGATGAAAACGTGAACCTGGCTTGCAACCCACGTCTCCGGCGTCTGGGCCACCGCTAGGGTAGCGTCGTGAATTGGTCCTGCAACATGGGGAACGTGGCCAGGCAGTTCGGATAGGGGCTGCCCCTACGCGGGGCACCTGGATGGAACAGGGCTTTTCTTTTCCCTACAGCATCCCCATGCGCCGCACATTAGCTGAGCACAACCCTTATACCTATGTTGACGAGAATGCGGAAACTGCTGAAGATAAACGTTTCATGGGCTATTATGGTGAACCGAACTACAAGGAACGTGGGGGATGCTTCGACTACGGATCCTGCTGGCCTTGCTGGCAATACTTTTTCTGGCGATCGTGTCGCTGGCGGCGGTGCTTTCAGTCGCCGAGGTGATAGCTGCCGTGGGAGATTCGGCGGCCGCCTCTACCTTTCGCTATATTGGCCTTGGTGTGGGATGTATCGCGGGAATCACGTTGACGGTCCTGGTGTTCTGGATTTCTCTGATCCTGCTGGGCGAACTGGTTCGCGCGGAAGCTCTTGCCGAGAAACCAGTGGCGGAACAGAAGACGGGCGAGCTCTCTCCCGGGATCGAGGAAGAGGAGGAAGACGTGGAGCCACGGGATGAACTATCCTGAAAGACGTAAGAGTCTCATGTCAGCGTCCGTTGTCTCATGCCAGCATCCGTGCCAAATTCCATACCCGCGTGATCTTATTTCGCTCCCGCATTCTTCGATGCTTTTGTGATCTTCATCCACTCCGCGCCTGAGGCAACCCATTGCCCGTTTACCACCGTTGCCTCGGGAGGCTCCTGAGATTCCCACCACCGTCCGCGTGTGTAATGACACGGGCCAACTTTGGAATGTTGTGCCTGACCAGTCAAAATGTCACGCCGCGCGTCGGGGTCGGACGCCTCCCGTTGTTGGTTCTGTCTGAGACAGCGGTGCACCATCTACGGTTGTGGGTTGCTGTTGTTCGTCTCTATCTGTGGGCTGCGGATTGGTGGACACCCGGTTTTTTGCACGGATCGGGACTACGGCTGGCGTATCTGAATCCGTTCCCACGCCTTCAGCTGTCCGCTCATCGAGAATTTCCTTGATAAATGTCGTCCACTCGGTGTTCAATGTGGATTCGGATCTCAGCAGGCCGTGGATCCACCGAAGAAAGCCGGGCATGAGCAGGGCCGTAACCAGCGTCAATCCCACCCCGAAAGTCAGCACACGCCCCAGGCTTTCCAGCCCACGATGGGGAGAGAGCATAAGTGCCCCAAACCCAATCATGGTTGTGAGGCTGTTGACAACGACCGCAACCAGGGTCGCATTGCTGGGCATCTTGTAGTCTATTCCCTGCTTGCGGAAGTCGTGAACGATGTGCACCCCGTTATCGATTCCAATACCCAATATGAGTGGCAGCGTGATCATGTTTGCCGGGTTTAACGGTAGGTTCAACCAGCCCATCAAACCGAATAAGCACACCATTCCCAGGAACAACGGGATAAGAGCCAGAAGGACATCCTTCAGGTTGCGGAAATCAATGTGAAGCACGATCAGAATCGCAAAAAATGCGTATAACGCGGCCTCGATGTAGGCACGATTCATTTGATGGCAGGCCTCATAGATCTGGATAGGATTTCCTGTGGCCGCCGGATCCACCCGCCGGACCTGCGTTACAAACTCCCGCATCGTCTCGGGATCCCAAAAGTCTCCTTTGCAGTAAATTTGAAGCAGGTGCTGGCTCGTTCGACCAACAAACCGATCAACAAGGGCTGGCGGAAGGTCAGTCAATTCTGGCGGTTCCGCTGTCAAATTCCTGACCATTTCCGGTTTCAGTGGAAATGCCTGGCTGACACTTTCCCGATATTTTTCCAAGCGTGTCGTCAACTCTTCAGAGGTAAAGTGCGCCACCTGATTTCGCACCTGACCGATCCATTGCGCCAATTGTGAGCCGCCTTGCAGCTCGGTAGCAGCGCTTGCTAGAACAGCCAGGGCCTGACTGAGTTGTTCAGAAGAAATCGCAGCTGAATTGACGAGTGGCTGAACGGCGGCCACGATAGCTTCCACATAAGGCTTTTTGGCACCAATATGCTCCGGGATGACGGAAGCCAGGTCTTCCACCCGATCGACGGTGGGAAGAGCCAGAAATTCCGCTTTGCGGCGGCGAGCCTCCTCAAGGGACGGGGCCATGGATAGGGCAAAGTAGCTGCTTCGGCTCATATGGGTCACAAGTTTTTCCTGGGTTTGCACGCTGTCCAGGCCCACGGGCTGGAGATTAAGCAGATTGTAATCGTACCGTAAGCCGGATAACCCCAGTGCAAGAAAGCCTGTCGCTGCTGCCATACCCAGGGTGATACCCCGTGGTGCCTTCGCTATGAAGCTGAACCAGGGTGCAAGCTCAAGGTCGTGGGGTAAAGAACGGGCATCAGTCTCACGATCCATCAGGCAGATGATGGCCGGCAGGACCGTCATATCGGAAAGCCAGCAAAGCAACACCCCGCCACCGGCGATGATGCCCAATTCTGCCACGCCGAGAAAATCGGTCAACGCACCTGCAAAAAAGGCGGCCGCTGTGGTGATGGCACCGGTCGCGATTCCTGGTCCAACCTGTGTCGCCGTTGCAATTAACGCTTCCCGCGTTTGACGGGTTTTCCGCTTGGTGTCCAGATAGTGCGAGACGAAATGGACACCGTAGTCGCCCAGACCAATGAGCATCGCCCCAAAGGCGCTCGTCAGAATATTGAGATGCCCGACCGCGGCTGCAACATATCCAACTGACCAGGTGACACCCATCAAAAGCGACAAACTGACGGCCACAGGGTAGCGGACTCCCCCAAATCCGGCAAAGAATACGAAGACGACCCCCGCCAGCGAGAGGACAGCCATTGCCGCTGATGAACTGCTGGACTTCATCTCGTCGTATTCCAGCAGGGGAAGCCCTGTAGCGCCGATGGACACCCCCTGATGCTGGGATTCCACCTCGTGCAGTATGGCTCGGAGGGTACAGATATGTTCACTGAACCGCGTGAATTGCCTGCCGCTATCCGGAGTAAATCGAAGTGTGAGGAGCCCCAGTCGGCCATCGGGGGAGAAGAACATCTCCTCGGCATCCGTTTTCTCAATGGCAAGATCCCCGGTAGTGGTTTCTGCCCTCCCGTAATCGTTGGCGGGGTGTGAGGCACTTACTCCGCTCATTTGGGTCAGACCGTCACCTGACGGACTGCTACCGGCTAAAATCCGGCCGAGAAGAGAGAGACTTTCCACAAGCTGAGAGTGATATTGCAGGAGTGGTGCAGGCGAACCGGTTTGCGCCACGATTTGCGCCAGTCTCGCAACAAACGCCGCTGGGTCAACGAGGTGTATCTGGGAGCCGAGAACAGCCTGAAAGCTAGCGATCTTCTGTGCAAGTCGGGCGAGATTATCCTTCGGCAGGTAATAAAGGCCTTTTCTTTTAAGATTGCTTTTATCTACGCGCCAAAGGATGGAATGGAAAAATTCAGGGTGTTTCTCCAGTTTGCTGGCGATCTCAGCAAGGATCGGCTTAATTTGGTCGGGAGAATCGCCCTGGACGACCACATAAACGTCTTCCTGATCAGAAAACTCTTGCACATACGCGAGCCAACGGCGGTGGTATTCGTTTCGGGGATTGAGAAGATCCGCCCGGCTTGTGTGGATTTCAATGAACCAAATACCCGCAAATATGCTAATGGCCGCGATAAAGCCTCCGAGAATCAGTGTAAGTACAGGCCGATATGTAGCCAGCGTAACAAGTTGCCGGGAAAGATAGGCGAGGAAATGAATCTTCTGCAACTGGGGCATCCGTTCCCCTCATATGGTTTGATGAAGGCTTTAGTTACCGTCTGTCACGGGTGAAAGCAGTGTAATCGGCCACTTTCCGGATCGAGCCAGCTTCGTAAACGATCCATCCTCCGTCTCGCGACAGGTGCCACGTTCAGATCGACCGACTCTCCAGGTTGCCCATGTTATCAAAAACGTGGGGCAGGCGACAAGATGAAATCACTGAAGGAGTTCATCCATTCACAAGTATCAAAGCGAACGGCGATCCGGGGAAAAGTAAGAACCGCAACCTTTTTTCGCCGCATCAGGAAGGGCAATCCATGCTTGACGGATTGAGTGGCCCATTCGTTAGGGGCAATCCGTGCGGGATCGATTGGTTTGGTGGGGGTCGTTCATGAACCTGCCCTACCGGGGTTGCCCGACCGATGTGGTGCACGGGTGCCCCCGCCGGGAACCGCATGCCGCGCGCTTCGGAGGGACTTGCTTGTCAAATCCGTTTCTCCACGATAAGTGATCCATTTCATTTTCACCGGGCACGACAGGCGTGCCCCTCCGACCTTTGTGCCGACGGACCCCTCCCGGAGGGACCCGCTTGTCGGGTCCGTCATTCAACGTTCATTGACTTTCGCCGGGGACTGAAGTCCCGCGCTGAAAGCGGGGCTAAAGCCCCGCACTCCACATGTGGAGCCACCTCCTTCCGGGCACGACATGCGTGCTCCCCCGTGCTGAGTCTCACTTTCATGCGAACGCGTGTGGACGCCTGCGTGTTCACTGGCAGAGGAAAAGTAGGGATGAGTCAGGCCTGATTCAGGTTCACACCACATAGCGGCTTAAGGTTCCCCGTTGGGCTTACTTCGGCAATTTCGGAGTAACCGCGCCCGGCATGAAACCGTGGCCATCGGTTTGACGCAGCGGCTTCGTTCCCCGATTCCCGTTGCCACAATGGTCTTTTCTTCTCGATCCCACGGACGAAATGGCTTGAGGCGTGTAGACCGTCGATATCCCGTACCGTGTTGAAACGCCCCGGAGCATGGCTATTCCCCGGGTTACTGGTAGCAAGAGTCAGCGTTACAATACCGGTGCCTGTTTGCTGGAGTCTCAGCGGGTTGTACGACTATCGCACGGGGTTTTTGATCCGCCAACTTACAATCGCGGTGTAGAAAATGGCACGATTATCGCGTCGCAGGTGGCTCGGGTTGAACCTGACCTTCGCGGCCGGGTCGTTCATACGCTGGCAACTCCCTCCGCAGGCCTCTCTTCGTGCACTGACACGACCACCCGGTTACCACTGGTTTGGATACTACGATAAATTCCAGTTCGACCCCAGTGATCGCTATGTTCTGGGGATGGCGGTTGATTTCGAACACCGGTCGCCGAACCCGGACGATGTCATCACGCTGGGCATGATCGATCTTAACAATGACGATGAGTGGATACCTTTCGCCCGGACCACCGCGTGGTGCTGGCAGCAGGGATGCATGCTCCAGTGGCGCCCCGGGAGCGATTCCGAGGTAATATTCAACGATCGAGAAGGGGATCGCTACGTTGCCCGAATTTTGAATGTGCGCACAGGTCGGTGCCGAACGATTAGCTCTCCTATCTACGCAGTGTCGCCAGATGGCCGGACAGCAGTAACGACGGACTTCCGTCGTCTCGGATGGGCCCGTCCCGGTTACGGGTATAACGGCATTCCCGATCCGTACGCCGATCTGCCGGCGCCCGAGAACTCGGGGATCTGGCGCGTGGATTTGGAAACGGGAAAGAGCGAACTGATTCTTTCTCTCGCAGAAGTGGCGAGCATTCCCTGGCAGCATGGCTCTTTGGAAGGATGTGTCCACTGGTTCAATCATTTGCTGGTCAATCCATCAGGTGATCGTTTCGTTTTCCTACACCGGTGGAAAAAAAGCGACAGTAAATCGTGGTACACGCGGATGCTCTCGGCGAATCTGGATGGCACAGATCTGCGCGTGGTGATCGACTCGGGGTACGTTTCCCATTTCGTCTGGCGGGACGGACGTCACGTTTTGGCATATTCTCGTCGGCATCCCAAGGAGAACTGGGGATTCTTCCTCTGGGAGGACCGTCCGGAAGGACGTGTCGAACCAGTGGGACAGGGAGTCATGGGGCCGGGCGACGGCCATTGCAACTATTTGCCCGGGGGCGAGTGGATTGTGTGCGACACCTATCCCGATGCCCAGCGTCTGCAACACGTCTATCTCTACCACGTGCCCACGAATACCCGTGTTGAGCTGGCCGCGCTCCTCTCACCGCCCCAGTATACAGGAGAATGGCGGTGCGATACCCATCCTCGGGTGAGTCGGACCGGGCGATACATCACCGTGGATTCTCCCCACGAGAGCGGGCGTCAAATCTATTTGATTGACATTTCGTCGATTATCGAGAAGGCCTTGTAAACGGTTTTCTCTCACTGAGGAGGTGAGCTATGAACAATTCCAGATATGGCAAGGTTCAATCTGGCAAACATCCTTGGCCGGTTTTGACGTACTGGACAATTGCATTAGTACTTTGTCCATTAGGGGTTCGAGCGACAGGAATGGAGACTCCCGAAAAAGTTCGCGTTTTCGAACAGGAGCTTACAATTCCCACCTATCCCTGGGAAGAAGACATCAACCCCAAGTTCTGGGCTTTGGAAGGCGGTCCACGGCTTTCCACAACCGTTCACGGGAGCATCGTCTATCCCTATGTCATGCAAGACCATCTTCTGCGCACCAAAGTGGAACGGACCTACCGAGCAGTGGGCTTGGAAAATGAGTACCTGCGCGTGATCTGCCTTCCGGAATTGGGAGGGCGCATTCATTCCGTGTTGGACAAGACAACCGGCCAGGAGATGTTCCATCTGAATCGTGTGATAAAACCCGCCATGATCGCCATGCGCGGAGCCTGGATTTCCGGTGGCATTGAATGGAACTCGGGTCCCCACGGACACACCGTCACGTGTCTCTCGCCCGTTAACGTGGCAGCCCGTCAGAATCCGGATGGTTCCGCCACCCTGGAGATTTCGAACACCGAGCAAATCTTTCGGACCCGCTGGATCGTTCGCGTGACACTCCGTCCGGGCAAGGCGTTCCTGGAGGAAACTATTTCGCTCTACAATCCCACTGACGGCATGCACCCCTATTATTTCTGGAACTGCACGGCTTTCCCCAATAAAACCGGAACGCGGTTTATTTTCCCTATGAGTCTTGGAACAGATCACAATGCCCGAGAGTTCTTTCGCTGGCCGTCTCACGAGGGGCAAGACTAGTCTTGGCTGAAAAACTATGACACGTACGCCTCCGTGTTTGCCGTACAGTGCACGCACGATTTTTTTGGGGCCTACGACGTGGACGCAGATCGGGGCCTCGTTCAATGGGCGGATCATCGAGAACTCAGTGGCAAAAAGGCGTGGACCTGGGGCGAGTGGGAGTTCGGAAGGGTTGCAGAACAGGATCTCACGGATGAGGATGGTCCCTATATTGAAGTGCAAAGTGGCCCTCTTCCCACACAGTCTGACTACGGCCGGTTGCGTCCCCGACAAACGGTGGCTTGGAGAGAATGGTGGTATCCTGTCCACGGGCTGGGGGATGGATTCGAATTCGCCACCCGGCATGTTGCCATCAATGTGATGCGTGGGCGAAAAGGTGTGGAAGTTCGCGCGATTGCAACGGGCGTTTATAACGGAGCGACCTGCATTATCAGCCAGCAAAATCGAGAAATCGCCCGGTATTCGGTTGACCTTTCACCCCAAAAACCCGTTCGCCTCGCCGTGCCGGTCGCAGCATCGCAGAGCTTTTGCGTGGAGTTCCGTGCCAAAGACGGTAGTTTGCTTGCCGCGTACAAGTCCCCCTTGGAAATTCCCAAAGTGGAACCGCCTGATCCATCGCAATTCCGCGAAAAACCTGACGCGGAAAAATTAGCCGATGATTTTTACAAAGCCGGGGAGAAGGCTGACCTGGCCACCGATCGTCGTCGCGCGCGGGAATTGTACCAAAAAGCTTTGGAGAAAGACCCCAAACACGTGCGGTCACTGTGCGGACTGGCGGTTCTCGATTTTGAGGCCGGACAATATGAGTCGGCGCTTACCTGGTTGACGCACGCCCTGAAAGAATCTCCGGACGATCCGTGGTCTCTCTTTTATGCGGCCGCATCTCAATATCAACTGCAAAACTGGCAGGAAGCGTGGAATCTAGCCGCCCGAGCGGAAAAACATCCCGAAACGGCTGCAGAATCAGCCGACCTTTTGGGCCGCATTGCGATGCGGCGAGGCGACTTCGGAACTGCGGAGGCTGCCTTCCGTCGGGCCCTTCAAGCAAAACCCGACGATCCTGTCAGTGAGGGCCACCTGATTCTGGCCCTGTATGCAGAGGGCGAACGGGAAGAAGCTCTTAATCGGGCGGCATCGCGTTCCGCCCAAGAAACAACAGCCATCGTCCCTGCATGGATTCTTGTGATTGGCAAGAGCGAGGATGAAAAAGCATTCCTCAAACGCATGCTTGATCGATTGGGGGAATTCGAGTTTGAAGTCCTGGACGCCGTTCATTTTCTTAAGGATGTTGGCCAGGATGCCCTTGCCACCCGGCTTGTACAGATTGTCACGGCGGATCCGCAGGCCGTGCCCAAGCTTTCGGCAATGACTTACTGGACGCTCGCATGGTTACTGGATGGGCAGGGCAAAACGGAAGCCGCAAAGCAGATGCTGGCCCAGGCTATGCAGCACAGAGTGCCCAAACGGTTTGCTTCGCGTGTGGAAGAAATTCCCGTTCTGAAATACGTTGTGGCCGCCAATCCTTCGGACAGTCACGCGTGGTTCCAGCTTGGTTGTCTGTTGGCCGCGTTGGGCCGCGTGGACGAAGCGATACCTCCCTGGACGAAAGCTGCGGAGTTGGAGCCGTCAAACAGCGTGGCCTGGCGCAATCTGGGATTGGAGGCAGCAGCACGGGGCGATCTCGCTGCCGCGGAGAAGTATTATCGGCAGGCCATCAAATCAAATCCGCAGGACCAGACGCTCTATCGCGATCTGGCCGAGCTTCTCGTTGCCGCCGGTCGCCGCAGCGAGGCCATCAGCCTTGTTGAAACCATGCCGCTCTCTGGCGTGCGACGGACCGATCTCACCGTACTCCTGGCTCAAATGTACTTCGATAGCGAGCAATACGATGACTGCCTGCGGGTGCTGGAGAACGCACCCTATTTCACCAACTGGGAAGGTCAAGACATCGTGTGGCGGCTTTTTAATCGTGCCCATACACGTCGCGGTCAGCAACGCATGGATCGCGGCGATCTTCGCTCCGCGCTGGCAGATTTTGAAGCCGCTCTCACTTATCCGAAGAACCTGCATGTCGGGCGTTCCAATAAACCGATTGAAGCTCCCGCCCGATACTGGCAGGGGGTTGCCCTGGCCAAACTGGGTCGCTTGGAGGAGGCAAAAGAGGCCTGGCAGGTCGGAGCGAGCTTGCCTTCTGTTCCGGGGGAGCAGGATGAATATCGGCAGAAATGTGCCGAAGCCCTTCGGGAGTTGCCACCAGGGTTGGGTGCACAGCGGATTTTTCTCTTTGAACCCATTTACCGTTGCTTCAAAATTGAGCGTGATCTGGAATTGACCGGCGCTCTCGACGATCCACTGTGGCACGCGGCACCCGTCGCTGAGCTAGGCGACCCAATTGAAGGAAAACCTGCCCGTCACAAGACGCGCGCGAGACTCCTGTACAATGATCGGTATCTCTATGTGGCGTTTGAATGTGAGGATGATTTCGTCTGGGGAACCCTCCAGGAACGAGATAGTCCTATCTACGATGAGGAGTGTGTTGAAGTCTTCCTCTGTCCAACGGGGAATCCCCGGCTTTATTACGAGTTGAACGTGAGTCCGCTCAACACGGTGTTCGATGCCTTCATCCTCAATGGTCGTCCCGTTGGCGGAGAACGTGTACGGTTTATCGGCCTGAAAGACTTCACCTGTGATGGACTCGTGACAAAAGTCGCTATTGACGGGAAAGTAGGTGAGCGCGGCGCCAAGGGCTGGAGTGTGGAATATGCAATTCCCTTTCAGGCCATCGTGGGAGGTCCGACGGAGATTCCGCAGCCTGGCGAGCAATGGTTTATCAACTTGTTCAGAATTGACGCCCTTGACCCGCAGGAGCGTGAATATTACTCTTGGGTGCCGCCCGGAGCTGTGGATTTCCACCGTCCGTGGCGATTTGGAATCCTGAAATTCGACTGAACAGAGGAAAACTCTCGCCGGGACATCATTCGTTAAAAGATCTCGGATCGGCGGGTGCCTGCATGCAGCGTTTGGCTCCCTTCTTTACCCCAGCGGATTATTCCTCCTCCGGAGAAATGAGTCCATACTGAACCAGCCGTCTGTACAAACGCGGACGGGATACGCCAAGCATTTTGGCGGCCAGTGATTTGTTCCCACGCGCTCGCCGCAGCGCCCTTGCCAGAAGTTCCTTTTCGACCTGGGCAAGAAACGCAGGAAGGGAAATCTTCTCTGGCTCCTTCAGACTCCGCAGTTTTTTCTGAAAAGCCCAGCGGAAGTCCTGGGGTAGATCCGCCAGAGCAATGAGCGTTCCTGCCGCACGATTATGAGCTTGCTGAATAACGCTGGCTAGCTCAGCATAATTATTTGGCCAATCGTGCTGCACCAGAATGTCCAGCACTTCCGATGTGAATCCCATCACTTGCTTCGACTCCTTCGCATTACAATCTTCAAGCAACGTCTGTGCAATGAGGGGAATGTCTTCGCGGCGCTCCCGAATGGGTGGAATAAAAATGAGGAACGTACTCAACATCTGGCCAAGGTCCTCGATCAACTTCCCCTGAGAGGCCAGTGTCATCAGATCAGACTGACTTGTGGCAATGACCCGTATTCCGTGCGGAGGACGCCGCAGGAATTCGTAAAGGACCTGCTGCGTGGGCCAGGGGAGCTGATGCAAATTCTCCAGGATGAATGTATGCGTCAATCCTGATGGGAGCGAGATTGCTGCAAATGCCTGAAGTGTGTTTCGCAGAATATCCGGGTCAAGCTCCTCACAGGGCAGGGGAACCAGGCACTGCTGGGGATCCGGGCGCGCTGCGTAAAAAATCGCTTTTGCCAATTCAGCACCATGCCCCCCAGGAGGTTCGACGACAACCACGTGGTTGGCGAGACTTGCAGCCGCCGCCACCTGCTGCTGCATCCTCTTAGCCACAGCACTGGTCCCCACCAACAGGTGCGCGTGGAATCGCGTGGCAATACCCTGCCGGAATTCGCGAATCTGCTCATGAAGTGCCAAGGCCTGTAACTGTTGGTGGGTGGTCTCCGGCGAGATGTCGGTCGATCGCGGCACAGTATCGATGCCGTCTTTGTCGGCAACAACCACGAGCAGGGCCGGTCGCCCTTCGAGGTCGTGGACGCGCAAAAACCGGGCGTGCCGCCTGCGGAGCTGGCCATCGGGAGTCAGACACGCAACAGTCCCCATGGTCTCGTCTCGGTCGAAAGCCCCCGGGGGTGGGCACAGCCCGGCGGCCAGTGCGTCCCCCGGTTCCAGATCGAAGCTGCTGTGGAATGCGCATCGGCGGTCAATAATATCCTCTTCCCGGCAGGCCAGCCATTCCAAACACGCGCGATTGCAAAATCGGATTCGCCATTGTCCATCCACAAAGTAAACAGGTTCCCGAAGAAGATTGAGAAGACGCGCAATCTGACTGCGTGGACGCTTTTGCGACATCATTCGTTTTGACCGCTATGCTTGATTGTTGGACAGATGTGCACCTGGATGATCCCATGCTCTAATCGCAAGTGGTCGATATTCGCGACCTTCCGCTAGGCTAATGCCGCCGCCGTATATCCCACAAGGGGGATGACTGTGGCTCCCTCAATGACGCCTTGAGGAAAAGATTTCGCTTTCCCGGCACGCAACAATGAAAATACAATAGAAATCTAACCGCCGTGTTAACGAGTTGTGAGGAGTTGTCTGCGATGTCTGAAGTGCTATTTCGTGAGGGTCAAATCGAGGGAGTTCAGATTCGTCCTTTGCGACGTTTCTCTGACGCGCGGGGATGGCTCGTGGAGTTGTTCCGTCACGATGAGCTCGTCCCAGAACTCTATCCGGTGATGGCTTACGTCAGTGAAACCCTTCCTGGCGTTGTTCGTGGACCTCACGAACACCGAGACCAAACAGATTATTTTGCCTTTATTGGGCCGGGTGATTTCAAGCTGTATCTTTGGGACTACCGAAGGGATTCGCCCACCTACTTGGTAGCTCAGAAACTGATTGTGGGCGAATCGAACGCGGTGTGTGTCACCATTCCCCCAGGGGTGGTCCACGCGTATAAGAACATTTCTGACAGGCCAGGGCTGGTCTTCAACGCACCAAATCGGCTTTATGCGGGATGGGGCAAAAAGGAGAAAGTGGACGAGATTCGATACGAAGATCTTTCCGATTCACCGTTCGTTATCGACTGAGATGCCGAGCTGACGCTACCGAATCTTATCCAGATCGCTCCAGGAGCTTCCATCAAAGACGTGATGGATTCGCCCTCCGCTAACCTCGACACGCTGTCGCGACCAGTAGTACTCCTGTGGGCCGATTAAATCCCCCGGGCGTTCAAAGTAACGCGAAAGTTGGGATAGGTCCAATTCCGCAATGCCCCGGTTCGGCTGTTCCGTCACCGATTTGGGTCGTGCCAGGTTCTTGGAGATCACGAGTACCCAGTAATCCCCTTGCATCGGCAATACGAGACTGAATTCACCAGCTTCATCGACGGTGGTCCACGCCCCGCCGTTTTCCGCCAGCTTCTCAAGATTGCGTTGCCTCTGAGCGGAATCCCTATCCCACGGCCGAAGCCCCTCAATGGGCACGGGCGAATCGGGAAACTGTCTTGCGGGGAGCGCAATCACCACGGCGCCGGTATCTGGATGGCCCATTCCCCCAGCATCGATGAAGCGAATCTCACCGCTGAGCAGCACTCGCTCGCCCGAGGCCGCATTCGCAGGGGAACTCACCGCCCTCGGCTGCCGAAAGGAAGATGCCGCCAACCAGCCGATGGCCAGGCCTCCCAGAGTACAACCCACGAGCACAAAATAGTACCAGGACAGAGCCGCACGCCTTATCAGCACATACTCTGACAACAATCGCGCTACGTCCTGAGATGTATCTGCTCGGTCTTTAAGTGGTTGGGAGACCCCGGATTGGAAGACGGGAGAAGCGGGATTTTCGCGTTCCAGATGGCGCATAAAAAGCGAAGGCTCCTCAAAGGCCTGCGTGCAAATGACCTATCGCTTTTACAGCAAACAGGTTGCGAAACGTGCGGATGACGAGGATGCCATCCGCCACTGCCGGTGTGCTGTGTGTTCCCTCACCCAATTCGCTCGTGCCAAGGAGGCGAAACTGCTCACCAGTGGCCAGAACAACCACTGTTCCCGTCCGGGAAATGCAGTAAATCTTTCCACCCAAAATGACAGGAGGACTGAAGTATTCTCCCGGCAATCGATTTCGCCAGAGGAGTGCGCCAGTGCTCAGCTCTAGACAGCTCATGACACCCTTGTCATAGAGGAGGTAGAGCTTGCCCTCGTATGCCACAGGAGTAGGTACATAGGGAATGTTGCTTTTGACTTCGTACAATACTTCGGGTCTTTCAGTGGAGGAACTGGGAGATCGAACGACGAACATTTCACGCCCAATCCCTCCCTCGCCCGAGGAAGCCGCAATAACGTCACCCACCACTACGGGAGACCCCACGGTTCGATTATGAAAGAGATTCAACTCCCATAATGGCTGACCGGATTCCGGATCGAGGCTCGCGATGCCATGCGCCCAGCTCGTCAGAATCAGTTGCGAGCTTGCCCCATCTGTTTCCATGAGGCAAGGCGTGGAGTAAGCCGTTTTCTGCGTCCGTCGCGGTGTTTTCCAGCGGATTTTTCCCGTGGCCGCATCCAGCGCCACCACGCTGCTTTCCTGATCCTGTTCATCGGGAAGGATTACCAGGTCCTTATACACGATGGGAGAAGCCCCAAACCCATGCTGCGACACGAAAGGACCGAGATCAACCTCCCAGACCACAGTTCCGTCGCTCTGGCTGAGGGCCACCACATGTAAGGATTCCGGGACCGCCCAGGCATAATACAACCTCGCTTCGTCCAGCGCTGGAGTGGACGAGGCGAAACTGTTGAATTCGTGTTTTGGGAAAACATGGCCGGGAAGTCGCCGCGACCAAAGCTTTGTTCCGGAGGGCAAGTCCCACGCTTCCAGTATCTGCTCGCCGGTCTGCTGATTTGCAGATGCCGTAAACACCCGACCATTTGCGATGACGGGAGAAGAATGGCCAATGCCCGCCAATTCTGCAGTCCACAAAAATGAATTGGCGGAAAAAACAACAGGAAACTCGTGAGTCCTGTAAATGCCCGAGCCGTTCGGTCCCCGAAACCGTGGCCAGCTTTCATGGGCATATGAGACTAATGGGACGCATGTCAATAGACCAAAGGCGGTCGCGATCCAGGTCGCCGAATGCCGTGCAATTTTTTCCATTGTTGCCATCCCGAAAGCGAGATCAAATCAACCGGCGGTTTTGCGTTTTCCAGATTCTTGCGCCCAGGCCGCCATGTGGCGTCATAAATTTGTGGCAGGTGGTCTTCAGGGCAACCCGCGCTTTCTTAACGGGCAACGGTTGCTAACGCGTCCTGGCTGGGTTCCGTGTCCCATCGGACCTGGCTTTTTCCCTCTGACGGTCGAGGAGTTCCTGCATCACCTCGGCTTTGCGGCGGAGTTCCTCCTGTTGTCGCAAATCCTCCTCCGACATTGTCGGCTGGCCGGTTCCAGGGGTATCGTGAATTCCGGGAATCGGCAGAGCCTCTTCGTCGGGTGGCGAAGCGTCCTCAGATTGATCGGAAGACGCGGAGGTTGCTGGCGACAACGGACCAATTCCAGAATCCTCTTCGATGCCGCCTTCCGCTGGTTCCGGGTTTGCTCGCTCCGCACGGTTCAACTTATCGAGCGAAAGAATAAAAGCAAAGTCTTCTTTCGTGCCCAGCGAATGACCCGGCAACGTCAGCGCGACCTGGTCAACCGATTCGGGAGGCACAGTGAAGGCATAGGCATCCATCGCAGCCTCACCTGGCCCAAGACGCAGAGGGCTCCGCTGCTGGCCCTCTATGTCGTACCCCTGTCTCCAGTAAGGACGCACTGGATCGGTGCTCCCGGCCCAGGTGAGGGTCGCACTCGGCTGGCTGCTATGGGCTGGGGAATATGTTACAAACCGATCACCTGTCTGATTAGCAATACGTATTCGAACGACAAGATAGGGCGATCGAGTTCGAAAGGACCGGTCCCCGCGACGCACACGAAGCGGTGTAATCTCCACGCCCTGCACTCGAATTTCGATGCCGTCGTGGGCATCGCGAAGCCTTTCTCCGCTTCCCCCAAATGCCCTCGCGGCCTCGGCAAGCCGCTCAACGGGATTCTTAAGAATAGCAGCGTTACCTCCCGGAGACGCGATTGTGCGATCGTTATTGGCATCCAGAGGGCCTAACAATTGCCGAAGATCCGCAGACGCGGTGCTGGCCAGTTGGGCCGCCGGGTCTCCCAGTCCAGCTGGCTGTGGCACTGTTTTTCCGCTTGATTTACCTCCCAAGATACTTTGCAACGGCCGCGTGAGAACAACGATAAACAGGATAAACAGCACCCCGATGGTGCCAACCAAAAAATAAGTAATCTTTTTTGCCCGCTGCCGGGCACGCTGCCGCTGTTTGCGAAGGAACTCTGGATCGCCGGCCAGTGGATTTGCCGATCGGTGGCTAACTGTTGAACCGGCAACTGGGGTTGGTGGTGCGGCTGGCGGAACCGCCGAAACCTGAGCCCTCGACCAATCTCGGAGTGGCGACCAGGGGCCGTTCGGAGAAGGCCCAATCAGATCGTCTTCCCCCAATCCGCCCCCACTCAGCCACTGAGCCACCTGTGCCGCCGGAATCGGACCGACGACCTGCTGGCTGGCGGTTCGATAGATAAACCATAAGGAGCCCTGGGCCACGGAACGCTCCACGATTAACGTCAAAGCCGCAAAAGGGTGATAGCACCGGCCTTCCTGCCGAGGTTGCCCGAACTGTACAAGAGGCCCCACCTCATGGGCCAGGCCTTCTCGGGCAGTTCCCTACCGTTCTGTTTCCTGTCCGGTTTGGGCCTCCCACCAGACAGTGTAACGTAGGGGAAAACACGTCGCCAGACGTGCACCCCGGAGGGCTCAGACACTGGAAAGCCCCGGCGCTTTTGATGCGGCACCGGCCGACCACACCACCAGCGCGATCAGCACCACCATCTTTACGTAACTGGACCTAATATGGCAACACGCGACGGCAGCGAAAAAGAAAAGACAGGCAGGGAGTCAGCACGAACTTCTGCGAAAACCTGAGAATTGGCCTAAATTGTTGGGCACGTTTTACTTTTTGGAGAAGCCCTAAAACAGAGCGCGCCTGCTGATTACGCTCAGCTATCAACCGTCGCACCGAGTAATACTCACGCGAGAAGTACGCTCCCGGAAAATTGACTTTAGCCTGCCCCGCCTGTCACATGACCAGCTTTTTAGACAATCATTCGCGGCCTGGCGAGTTCGACAGGCCTGGGAACCGATCGCAGCACCGTCTCTTAAAGCATCGCTTTATCCCAGCGGAGGGCACGGGACTCGAACTAAATTTCACAAGTGGCGATATAAAAAACAATTCCGACACAGCAGGCCATCCTGGTGGCACAGAATCCGGCGCACGTGACAGGCATCCACGATGCGATATCTCGCGGCAGAGTACCGAGTCGTTCGCGTCGTCGGGCAAGAATGAAGCCAAGGAAAATGGACCTTCAGATCAACTGGAAACTCTCATCGGATCTTTCGACCAACTGGAGACGCTCAAACGTCTGGCGCGGTGTTTGTCGCCGGAGCAGCGCCGACAACTGGCCGAGTGGCTTATCCGAGCCGAGGGGTAAGGGAATCGAGAGGTGCCTCGCGACGTCTATCCTGAGCGCGAGTCAACCCAAAATTCGGACACTGACACGGAGACGCTGCTTGGCGACGGGATTCAACACTTGAGCACTGGGGTCACAAGGCGTCCGGGAATTGCTCCGCGACGTTGGTGCGATTGTGGGCGGAGCCTTGCCAGGATTAAATAAGGTTTGTCCGGCTTACCGGTCTTAGGATACTCTCGCTGCGGGGCGTTCTCGATTCTCGGGGGAACTTCCAACCGTTCCGCGAAGTCGGGGGGACAACCCACGGCTAAAAAACGTAATATGTGGCGTCGGAACCCGGCCCGGTGTGAATGTTTTTTGCGGGCAATATGGGACGTAAACAATGATGTAGGGTGGGTGTCCATCAGGGATTGGAAGACCGAAGCGATCGACACTCGATTGTTTGCCATTCCCTCGAGGGCACCTGAATGAAAGGAAAATATTGCAGGGCGATCTTGACAATGATGGGTGATCTTCAACCTGGCGCCATCGTCGAAGGTGAGGCTTTCCCAGAGCCGATTCGAGTGCTCGTCGTAAGCCCTATTGGTCACAACATCAAGGTGGGCGGACAGGGACTTCACACCCGGCATTATCACGAACGCCTTCTGACAACGGAGCAAGCCGCTCGGCTACGAGTGATCCCCGCAGAATCTTCATTTAATGGAGACGCCAATCGGTTTCGGCTGGGGATTGAGGCGGCCCGCCTGGGATTGGCCTACGAGTACGACCCCTATTTTTCCCTGTCCATTGCGCGCGTCGATCCGTTACCCCATCAGTTGGAGGCCGTGTATCACTACATCCTGCCTCTGCCGCGTATCCGGTTTCTTCTGGCGGATGATGCTGGGGCGGGCAAGACCATCATGGCGGGACTGTTGCTTAAGGAGCTGAAGCTCCGCGGATTGGTGTCACGGACTCTGATCATCACCCCGGCGAACCTCATGTTTCAGTGGCAACGGGAGATGCGGGATCGCTTTCGGGAGCGCTTCGACATCATCCGTGGCGTGGACTTGAGGTACGCGTATGGGGTCAACCCTTGGCAGGATAAACCTCAGGTCATTACCTCGATGGACTGGGCTAAGCGAGAGGAGGTACGTGCGAGCCTCAGTCGCACGAGTTGGGATCTGGTCATCGTGGACGAGGCCCACCGCATGAGTGCCAATGATCCGGACCACAAGACGGAGCGCTACAAGCTTGGTGAATTGCTTTCCCAGCAATCACACCATATTCTGCTGCTCACAGGTACACCCCATAAGGGAGACCCGGCAAACTTTTGTCTCTTTCTACAACTTCTCGATCGCGACGTATATGCAGATATCCGCAGTTTGGAAGAAGCCATTCGCAACAATCACGCACCGTTTTATCTGCGACGGACCAAAGAGGCGCTGGTTACTTTTCCCGACCCAGGAAGCGGAAAAGTTCGCCGGCTTTTCACCGACCGAGAGGTGCGCACCGTCCGCTTTGAGCTGGACGGTCAAGAGTTTGCTTTTTACGAGAACTTAACTCGTTACGTCCAGACGCAATCAATTCGCGCCGCGGCTGACCCGTCCGCCCGCGGGCGCGCCCTAGGATTCACAATGGCCATGTATCAACGCCGGTTTGCCTCGAGTCTCCACGCTGTCCGCCGCAGCATTGAGCGGCGCTTGCAAAAGGTGGAAGCGTGTCTCCGCAGCCCGCGTGCGGAGCCGCAGGTGGACCTGTCACGTCTGGAGGATCTGGATGAGCTACCTGAGGAGGAGGCTGTCCAGGTTGAAGAGAAGGTCGAAGATGCATCGCTTCCAACAGATGCAAAACTCATCCGCCAGGAAATTAAGGACTTGCGAGCATTGGTACAGCAAGCCCGGGCGTTGGAGGAGCGAGAAACCTCCTCAAAACTGACAATGCTGAGACAGTTGCTTTTAGAACGCGGGCTCTTTGAAGACCAACGGACTAAGCTTCTGATCTTCACGGAGTTCAGAGAAACCCTTGATTACCTCGTGGCCGTCCTGCGCAGGTGGGGGTTCCGCGTCACACAGATCCATGGAGACATGAAGATCGGCGATCGGGACACGCCGGGCACCAGGCTATTTGCCGAGCGAGAATTTCGTGAGGAAGCCCAAATCATGGTGGCTACCGAGGCGGCCGGTGAGGGCATCAACCTGCAGTTTTGCTGGTTGATGATTAACTATGACATCCCGTGGAATCCCATGCGGCTGGAGCAGCGCATGGGACGCATCCACCGCTACGGCCAGGAACGGGATTGCCTGATTTTCAATTTTGTAGCTGCCAATACCCGCGAAGGCCAGGTTCTGGAACGGCTTCTGGATCGACTCCGGGAAATACGTCAGGAACTGGGCAACGATCAGGTGTTCGATGTTGTCGGTGAGATCGTGCCGGCCAATTATTTGGAGCGGCTATTCCGGGACCTTTACGCCGGCCGTTTGACCTCCCAGTCCGTTCTGGAGCGGCTTGTGGAAGACCTGGACAGGGAACGATTCGCCCGCATCTGCCGGTCTACCCTGGAGGGTCTGGCGAAGAAAGAGCTGAATTTGTCCGCAATTCTGGGGCGGACAGCAGAAGCCAAGGAGCGACGTTTGGTACCGGAAGTAGTGGAAGCCTTTTTTCTTCAGGCGGCGCCCGTTGCTGGCCTGCAGACACCGAAAGGCCGAAACGGCGTTTACTCACTCGGACGCATCCCGCGGCACTTGCACCTTCTGGCCGAGCGGCTGGAACCCCGCTTCGGCCCGCTGGGACGGGAATACCGGCGGATCACTTTTGACCGCCGTTATCTTGCCGCAAATCCCACCCTGGAATGGACGCCTCCTGGACATCCCCTGTTTGAAGTGGTTCGCGAAGCGGTGTGGGAAAGGACACAGGAAGATCTCAGGCGTGGCGCTGTGTTCTACGACCTCCACCGGACGGAGCCAAGTCGTCTTGAGGTCTATGTAGCATCCGTGGCGGATGGACGAGGCAATATTCTCCATCGTCAATTGTTCGTCGTGGAAGTGACGCCTGCGGGCCAAATGCGGCTGCGCCAGCCGACGCTGTTCCTCGATCTTATTCCCGGGGTTCCGGACATCGTGAATTCGGCGCTTTTCCCCGTTGACCGCAGCCAAGTGGAACAATTCCTACTGGATAAAGGACTTCAGGCATTTCTGGAAAAGGTTCAGCAGGAGCGGCAAAAGGAACTGGATACTATTTCGCAGCACGTAGAGTTGAGCTTGCTTACGCTCATTGATCGGCAGCAGCGGCAGATCGGCGAACTCCTGGAGCGGCAGCAGTTAGGGGAAGATGTTACGTTGGCCCTCAGCGAAGCCGAAAAACGACTGGAAGATTTGAACACACGCCTGGAACGACGGCGTGAGGAACTCAGACGCGAACGGGAGCTTGCTATTGCTGATCTCAATCACATCGGATCAGCCCTGGCCCTCCCGCATCCTGATCGGGAGCAGTACGCACCCATGGTCAGCGACGAGAAGATCGAGGCCATCGCCATGGAGGAGGCCATGCACTACGAGCGGGAGCGGGGTTGGATCCCCGAAGACGTCTCTGCCGAGGATCGGGGATTCGACATCCTTTCCCGCCATCCGGAGAGTGGGAGCATCCGCTTCATCGAGGTGAAAGGTCGGTCCAGTGCGGGACCGGTGGTGCTGACACCCAATGAATACAAGACGGCCGAGAGACTTCGGACGGACTACTGGCTTTATGTAGTCTTCGACTGTGCCAGCCGCCCACGGCTCATCCCCCTGCAGGATCCGGCACGCCTCAAGTGGGAGCCTATTGTCAGGATTGAGCATTATCGTATTGATCCACGGCAGTTGGAGGTCAGGGGATGAGGTTTATCGCTCTTCCTGTTGCCCAAGGTGATGCCTTTTATGCGGAGACCGATGATGGCTTCCGAGTTTTAGTAGATGGAGGTGGTTCAAGGACAGGGTTTGCCGACCTATTCCGGAAACATGCCAATTTATATGGGGTAGATGTGCTTGTTTGCACCCATAACGACGCGGACCACACCGAAGGAGTCATCGGGTTCCTGGAAAGCTACCTCGATTGCAAAGAGCTTTGGCTCCCAACTACTTGGCTACACGCCTTGAATAACCTGCCGCCCGACGCGGGTGAAACTCTGAGGTTTGTCTGGGAGCGTTTTGTGGAAATTGATCGTGACCGTTTATGGAAAGAGGAACGGGATCCTCAGCAAGCGGCTTGGCAAGCGCTGTTTCCGGAGTTACCGGAAAAGCAGCGCGAGACCCGCTCGGAGGAACCTGCTGTTTGGCAAGAGGGCGTGCGGGATGCAACGGTGAACGATTTACTTGGCGAGGTTATGGATGCTATAAATGATCACATTGAGATGGTATCGGCGCCTGGCATCTGGCCTTGGAGGGTCCCTTGTTACTGGTACGGCGATCGACGTGATTTTCTAATGACCGTTGTGGCCAAAGATGTTCGCCGACTACTGGAGCTCGCGCTACTTGCCCTGCACCGCGGGATACCGATCCGCTGTTTTAGACACGACCCTCACAGCGCACGGCCCGTACGCGGATATCCTTTGAGTCCTCTGAGCAGCAAACAGGAACAGGAATGGTACGTTCCAGCAATGCGTAAAGGCGTACCCGAAGAATTCCTTTTCCTGGCGTACCTCACAACGGTCAATAAGGAAAGCCTTGTCTTTTACCTGGAGGCACCCAGGGAACAACCTGGCATTCTTTTTACGGCAGATTCTGATTTGAAGGACGTAGACTTGGGTCCAGTGCAAGATGGAAGCATCGTCACGGCACCACATCACGGCTCCAAGGACAACGCAAGAGTGTATTCGTTGTTTCGAAGGTCTATGGTTTGGGTACGAAGTGACAAACGTTCACGACATCGGCCTTGCAAAGAGTACTTGAGCGCTCCGGGTTGGAGGTTCTGTACTCTATGCCGCGACAGCAACCGCCCGAAACAGGCTGTTCGGCTTTATATGCAGAAAGGACGTTGGGTTAGTTGTTGTTCAACGGTACCATGCAGTTGCAGATAGGATGCAAGAAAAACGGGAGGCACGGTGTGCACAAACCTATCCGCCGCCTGATTGAAACCGACGAGATGCCCATTGGGGAAATCTCCCAGCATTCTCGTAAGGACCAGAACGTGCGAAAGGGGCACCTGCACACCATGCATGTGTGGTGGGCCACCCGGCCGCTGGCTGCCTGCCGGGCAGTTCTGATGGCGACAATTTTGCCCGACCCCGTTGACGAAAATTGCCCGGAGGCGTTTTGCAAAAAAGCTCGGGACGTGTTGAAGGAGTTTACACGGCGTGATCTTTCCAACCCGCGAGAGTTGCGGAAAGAACTCCTGCAGTTCATTGCGGATTTTGCCGCCTGGGAACATTCGAACCAGCCGACATACGTGCAGGCCGCTCGGAAGCTCGTAGCTGCCGCCCACCCCGAGGGGCCGCCTCTCGTCGTGGACCCGTTTGCTGGCATGGGCTCAATTCCCTTTGAAGCCCTCCGCATCGGTGCCGACGCCTTCGCCGGCGACCTCAATCCTGTGGCCGTTCTGCTCAACAAAGTAGCTCTGGAATACCTCCCCACTTATGGCGCGAGACTGGCCGAGGCCGTACGCAAATGGGGTAACTGGATAAGAGAACGGGCCATCGCGGAGCTCCGCTCCTTCTATCCCCTGGACTCCGACGGTGCCGAGCCGCTGGCTTACCTCTGGGCCCGGACCATCCGCTGCGAGGGGCCCGGATGCGGGGCCGAGGTACCCCTGGTGGGGCTCCTGTGGCTCTCCCGCAAGGAAAAGCAACGCGTGGCTCTCCGCTATCACGGTGATAAGAAACGCAAGCAGGTCGTTTTCGAAATTTTTCAGCCAAAATCTGAAAGCCAGGTCCAGCCGCCCATTGTGAAGCGCTTCTCGGCCACCTGCCCGGTGTGCGGCTACACCACGCCCTACGCGCGGGTGCGGGAGCAGATCCGTCCCAAACGGGGCGGCACCCGGGACGCCCGCCTCATCGCCGTCATCACCCTCCGCCCCGACGGGAGCCGGGGCTTCCGCCTGGCCATGGAGGAGGACGTGGAGGTGGCGGAACAGGCCGCCACAGAACTCGCCCGCCGGGAGCGGAAACACACCGGGCCTATCTCCCTGGTGCCGAATGAGCCCAGTCCAGAGGCCCGAGGACCGGGAGCTAGCCGCGCGTTTTCAGTGCGCAAGTGGGGCATGACGACCTGGGGCGACCTGTTCACCCCTCGCCAGGCGCTGGGGCTTGCCACCTTCGTGCGCCTCGTGCGGGAGGCCCACCAGGAGGTGCTCCGGGAGACCGGCGATGCCGGCTTCGCCCGGGCAGTGGCGACATCCTTAGCCCTGGCGGTAAGTAACTTGACCCCGATGTTCAACGGGGATGCGTACTATGGTCAAGACCACATGCGCACTATTTTCCAAGGTAGCGGTCTTCCCATGCGCCCCGACTTCGCCGAGGCCAACCCCTTGATGCCCAAACTGGTGGGCGGCTTTGAATACGCCCTGGAGCAGGTGGCCCAGGTCCTGGAGCGGGAGGGTGGGCAGGGGTTCCGGGCCGGCACCGTCCGGCAGGGCTCGGCTACGGCTATCCCCCTTCCTGACGATTCAGTGACTTATGTGGCTACCGACCCACCGTATTACGACGCAGTTCCTTATGCGAGTCTGTCGGACTTCTGCTATGTGTGGTTGCGGCGGATGCTGTATGATCTTCATCCTGATATCTTTGGCAATCCTGTCACACCCAAAGCCGAAGAATGCATCCTCGATCCGGGGCCTCCACCGCCTGGTGAGCCGGAAAAGACGAAGGAATACTTTGAGAGAACGATGCAGCAGGCTTTGGCCGAATGTCGCCGGGTGCTCCGGCCAGATGGGGTGGCCGTGGTGCTCTTCGCCCACAAAGAGACGGCGGGCTGGGAGGCGCTGGTGAATGCACTCGTCCAGGCCGGATGGACGGTCACCAACTCCTGGCCGATTGAAACGGAACGGGGCGCCCGGATGCGGGCCAAGGGCTCGGCGGTGCTGGCGTCCTCGGTCTTCCTGGTTTGCCGTCCTCGCCCCGAGGACGCCGGGGTGGGTGACTGGCGGCGGGTCCTGGCAGAGATGAACCGCAAGGTGGCCCAGTGGCTCCCCCGCCTGGAGCAGGAAGGCATCCACGGGGCGGACGCCATCTTCGCCTGCATCGGCCCGGCCCTGGAGGTGTACAGCCGCTACGAACGGGTGGAAACGGCCGGTGGAGAGGTGATCCCCCTGGGCGACATCCGCAACGGCAAGGGCCAGGTGGTCCAGCGGGGATATCTCTCGTACCTCTGGGAGGCCGTGGCCCGGGAGGCTCTCAAGATCATCTTTCCAGAGGCCGACCCATCGGGCTTCGAGGAGGACGCCCGTGTGACGGCGATGTGGCTGTGGACCCTGCGCACTCGTACCAACGGCACTGAGACCGCAGAAGCTGGAGAGGGCGAATTGGTTGATGAAGAGGAATCGGAAGAAACGGGTGGCAAGCAGGTTAGCGGATACACGCTTCCCTATGACGATGCCCGGTTGATTCTTCAGGCGTTGGGTGCAGAAGAGAATCATCTTAGGCGTTCCAGGGGTATTTTGGAAGTCAAAGGGAACAAAGCGCGGTTGCTACCGGTGTCGGAGCGGAAGAGGTGGCTGTTGGAAGCGACCGAAGAGGAGCCGAAAGCGCGGCAACGCCGGAAAGCCCAACGGGATCTCTTTGAATCACTCGCGGACGAACCCGAAGTTGACAGTCCGGTGGAACCCGGGACAAGCGTGCTGGACCGACTGCACCAAGCCATGCTGCTCTTTGCCGCAGGCCGCACGGATGCTTTGCGACGGTTCCTGATGGACGAGGGCGTGGGCAAGGACAGTCGGTTTTGGCGGCTGGCGGATGCCCTCTCTCGTCTCTATCCTGTGAATTCCCACGAGAAGCGTTGGGTGGACGGACTACTTGTTCGAAAGAAAGTGATGGGGCTATGAGGGGGCTTGCCCAGGAATGGTACCGGATTTTTAGCGCGAGGTGCGTCACGCTTGCGGGGCGGACCCTTTGCGAAAGGCCGCGACGAAAGGGCTTCTCGGCATCTGGACCCAGCACCTGACGGGAGTTGTGATTTCGGTATGTGAGGTAAAGGGCTGGCGAGCTGTGGGGCGCGGCCACCTGGCCGCGGTTCTGCCTATCGTCAAGCAGGAATACCGCGCTTTGGATGTCATGGCATTTCCTAACAGGCCGGTGCCGGTCTGGCCCCACCCGTAGCGGTCTTTGAGTTGGAAAACAGTCAGCGGTATGAGTATATCTCTTACGCACTCTGGAAAGTAAGTTTGGTGCAATGCAGACTGAAAGGTATATTCTGTTATCGGCACGACACCGAGGAGATCGGCGCTCTTCTGAAAACACTGGGGGAACAAGTTCTTAGCGGAATGACCATCTCTGGCGAAGAAAGCACACTGGTTGTGGTGGGAACCCGGAGCAGAGCAGAGGATTTTCCTGACGGCTTTTTCAAACCTTACTGGTGGGACGAGCAGGTTGAGCAGTTTCGCCTGCTTTATTAAACCGAGGAGGATGTGAATGGCTGGTTTGAAATCACTCAAACCGTGGCACCAGGTAGCCGTTCCGCGCGACGATCTGCGAAAAGGGGTACCGCTGGATGCCGCCGAGTTTGCCATCCATCTGGACCAAGTAGTGGACGGCCGGGCTCCCATTGACTATCGCGATCCCGAACGTTTTTTTGCCCGCACATTCCTCACCAAGGCCTACCGGGATCTTACGGTAACAGTTCTTCGGCGGCTAACCGGAGAAAAAGTGGGGACGTCCGCCGGTATCAACCTGGTGACCCAATTTGGCGGGGGCAAGACGCACTTCCTCACCCTGCTGTATCACCTGTTCCGGGCGGGAGATCGTGCGAAGGATTGGCCAGGTGTGGCTGAGCTTTTGAAGGACTCAAATCATAGCCGCATCCCCAGGGCGCGGATGGCGGTGTTTATCGGAAACCGCTTCGATTTTCTGACAGGGGCTGGCGAGGGGAAGGAACCGCGTCGCAGGACTCCCTGGGGTGATCTGGCGTGGCAGCTCGGCGGCCAGAAACTTTACGCTACTGTGGCGGAGCACGACAGAAAGGGAGTGGTCCCAGGAGGGGAAGTGGTTGAGAAATGGTTTGGCGAAGAGCCAATACTCATATTGATGGACGAGGTGCTTAATTTTATTCGCCGGGCCCGAGATGCCGGCGGAGACTACGCTCGGCTGAGCTCTCAAATGTATAGTTTCCTCGAGGTCCTGAGTCGGGAAGTCGCTTCCTCTTCACGGGCTGTGCTGGTGGTGGCGCTTCCCATGTCGGAATACGAGATGACCCCGGAGGATGAAGCAGACTTTCAGCGACTGAATAAGGTTCTGGACCGGCTCAGTCAGCCGACTTTGCTGTCGGAAGGTCCCGAGATTGCCGAGATCGTGCGGCGTCGGCTGTTTGAAAGCGTGGGCGACCCGAGTGAAATCTCGCGAACCGCCCGGGCTTATGCGGAGTGGCTGGGTGCGCACCGCAAGCAAATTCCCGAATGGTTCCCTGTGGATCAAGCGCAACACCGATTCGAGGCTGCCTATCCCTTCCATCCAAGTGTACTTTCCGTGTTCGAGCGGAAGTGGCAATCACTACCGCGATTTCAGCGAACACGAGGGATTCTACGACTGCTTGCCTTATGGGTATCCCGTGTTTATCAGGAGGCATTTAAGGGAGGGCGCCGGGAGCCTCTGATCACGCTGGGCTCAGCACCGCTTGCGGACCGGGATTTTCGGGCCGCGGTTTTTGAACAACTCGGGGAAGACCGTCTGGAAGCCGCCATTTTGTCGGACATTGCCGGGTCGGAGGCTCACGCGGTACGCATGGATATCGACGTCTCCGAAAGCCTCCGTGAATTGCGACCTTATCAGCAGGTGGCAACCACGGTGTTTTTTGAGTCCTCTGGGGGACAAGCCCGCAACGTGGCGACCCTCCCGGAAATCCGTCTTGCAGTAGGGGGACCGCACCTTGACATCGGCAATATAGAGACGACGCTGGAAGATCTAATTCGAACCTGCTACTATCTTCACGCCCAAGGGACAGCCTATCACATCAGCCATCGGCCCAATCTGAACAAGATTTTGGCGGATCGACGAGCGGCCCTTTCCGGCCCGGAGGCTGAGGAGAAAATCCGGGACCGGGTGGGGCAAGTGATTCGGGAGGCTTTTCGGGTAGGCTCCACACTCGACCCTCGTTATTTCCCTCAAAGTCCAGCAGACATTCCAGACGTGCCAGCCCTTGGGCTGGTGGTGCTGGCGCCGGAGCACGGTTGGGAAATCTCCGTGCGGGAGAAAACACGCCGATTGGTCATGGACATGATCGAGAATTATCGGGGCCGGGCTCGAACCTACAAAAGTGCCCTCATCTTCGCCGTTGCCGAGGACGGCACTCGTCTGTTCGACGAGGCCAAGTCGCTCCTGGCTTTGGAAAGTCTGGAGGACCCTGCCGAGCCAGAACGGCTCAGGCTGGAGAATTCCCAATTACAAGAGTTGAAAGAGAAGAAAAGCCGAACGCAGCGCAACCTTAAAGAAGGAGTGTGGCGTGCCTACCGCCATGTGCTGCTCCTGGGTGATCAAGGGGACCTGCGGGAGGTGGACCTGGGATTACTCCATTCAAGCAGTTCCGATTCCCTTGCGCATGTGATTATTTCGCGTCTTAAGCAGGAAGGTTTGATAGAGGATCGGATTAACCCCGATTACCTGGTTCGGCACTGGCCCCCGGCTTTGCAGGAATGGAGCACGAAATCCGTGCACGATGCCTTCTTTGCCTCCCCGAAATTCCCACGGATTCTCAGACCTGACATCCTTAAGGAGACCATTGCCCGTGGTGTACGAGAAAAGAAATTTGGCTATGGCAGTAAGATCCACGGACAAGCGCGGAGCGAGATTGTTTTCGGTGATCCCTATTTCAACGCGGAAAACGTCGAAATTGGTGATGAGGTCGTCCTCATCCCCGCGGATAAAGTCCAACAAGAAATACAGGAATGCCAACCGCTCCCTCCCGGAGAAGCCGGTGATCGCCAACCAGCTGATAATGCAGATCGCTCCCCCATCCCTCCACCGGGCACGGGTAAAGCTAAGACGACGCCACGGAATCTCCTGCGAAGTCTCGCCTGGGAAGGAGACCTTCCGCCACAGAAATGGTCGCAATTCTACATGAAAGTTCTCACTCATTTTGCGACCGACCCGACCTTGCGCCTCCGCGTTCGCTTTGAAGTAGCACCACGACAAGGTGTGTCGGACAACCAGTTCCAGGAGATCCAAACGGCCCTTCAGGAACTCGGGCTAGATCAAAGCGCGATGAAGACGGAACTGGACTGTCAATAAATCGATTTCGTTAGATCATTCGATAGATCGGAAGAAACAAAGGGGTGGTACAAATGAACCGTCTCCCTGAAGTACAGGTCATGACTCGGCTGGAGCGTCAAATGGATAAGTAGGGCAGATCGATATTAACCTGCTCTAATGGCGGCGCGGTGGCGTTCCCCTCGCGCTGGTGTAAGTGCTTCCGTGCGAATGGCCAAGTGATCTCTTATTGCACTATCAGGGTGGCTCGTCAGCCGCCAGACGATTCCCCACTTTTTGCCCGTAATAAATGGGAATCAATCAACCACATTCTCGAAATTGACCCCATGTGCATTTGCGTCGAGCGGCTAAGGCACCCACTTAAGGGGACGAAGGGCGTTACGCATTGCCCGACCGGCGGGTTGCATGTTGCGAACTGCAAACTGAGGTCAACTGAGCACAATTTCGGTATACCCGCACGAAGAAGGCGTCTTTACATAATAAGCTGACTCGATGCCGAGCCCGTAATGGGTAACCTCTGGTTCAGCCGTGATTGATCAGCGGTCTGCGGCAACTATAATAAAACTTAAAAACTTCGACAGGTATCGCGGTCACTTGAGAGAACCCGAGCCGGTCCGGGGCAAAATGGACTGCCACTGGATTTTTCCGCTTTTTACTCTTGGCCGGGCGGAAGACAGTTTTTGGCGGGAAAGGGGGTAAGCCATGCGGGTATGGCGATTGACCCGGTTGGTCAGTGGAAGCTGTTTTGACCCGGGTAATTTGCACCTCGTTTGGCCCTGGATCTCAGACATACAACCTTTCGTTGTCTTCTCAGTTGCTCCTCTGTTTTTTGTAATTCTTTTGGGATGTTCTTACGGATCAGAACACCTGCCTCGTGAGAATTCGCCGGTCAATGCGGCTGAGGAAGACGAACCGATTGAAGAGGCCAGGACGATTCTTGCGAAGGCTGGCTTCTCTCCATCCTTAGTCACCGAGTTAGTCTCCGTTAACGGTCTCCTCCTTCGAGTCGCCTACGAAGAGGACCGAAATTGCTACCAAACAATACTCGCAACCCTTTCCCGGCTGGGGCGACATTATGAGCTCCATCCGCTCCTCCTCCGATGCCCGGAAATGGCGAGCTTTGCTGCCGGCGCGCTAGAGAAAGATGCCGCGGCGGCCAAATTGATTTTGGAAACCATACCCAATGATGAACGGCAGCGGGAAGTTGTCCAGACGATGTACACGTTTTGTCTTGAACCGGACGATGCGATTCTGCTTGCAAAGCGATTGGCAATGTCCAGGGATATCATGATCGAACTTTGGCCTGAGGGGCCGGTGTACATGACTCCATTTCTACAACATTTTTCCGGTCCCGATGCTGACGCGGCAGAAAAAATCTATACCAGGTGGGTACAAGATGTCTACCTAGATGCGTTATCCTGGCCTCAGTTGGAGAGAGAAGAGAAGCTTCAAAGAGCTTTCGCATTACTCACGTGCCACGGGGATACCGTTAAACGCTTCCTGCTTGCGGATTCCAGGTTTCGTCGCGCTTTTCTGGAAACTTACTGGCCACGGTATCAAAACATCGTTCGGGAGAAAGTGGAGAAGGCAAAGCCGGAGCAAAAAGAACTTGTGTGGTGTGAAGTGTATGGTGACCCACGGGTATGGCGGTTTCTGTACGAGTTTGACAACAACAATACGTTGGACGCGGCCTTCAAAATTCTTGAGAAATACGGTTGTGTCGCCGTGGATCTGTGGCTCTCTCCCGAGTTCCAGGAAGGGTCGGTCAAGAAAAAACTGCTGGAGACACTTGAGTCGGCAGATGAGCAGCTTCTAAACATCCTTGCTCACCCAACTTTGCGTTCCCAGCCACTATTTATCCAGTTTCTGAAGAGGGATCTTCCTCGATCAGTCCATTTAGCGGGGCTGAGGCAATTGGAAGTTCATTTAGGAAACCCGCAGAAGGTCAGTGAGTTGTTATCTTATTGGGCGGGGCTGTCAAACGCAGCTCTCGCAGAGGAACTGGGGCCTCCTCCAACTGGGCCAGTTACATGGATTCCCGGCTACCAGGTCTACTACCTCCTCCATAAAGCACAGCAGGGACGTGAAGTTGACAGTTTCGATATGCTTTTTGCGGTTGTGGATGCTGCTAGCTTCATTCCAGTCGGCGGTGGTACGGCCAAAGTGCTCACCGTTGCTCGAAAGCAGGGGGCAGAGATGTTGGCCGAGGGCGTAGCTAAACAGTCCCTAAAAAGGAGCATAGTGGAGGCAACGGAGAAAATTGGAGAGCGACAAATCGCCAGAACAATCGCCCCCACAGTTGTGCGGGAAAGCCTTTCCCTTGCCCGAACAGATATTACGAATTGGGTTCGATTTGGGTTTCGGACTTTCAAGGAATTCGGACTTGGAAGAAATGTGTTTCGGAACGTGACCGGCCTGGAACCCAGAATTTTCATGCGGCGTGATCGCTGTGTATTTCTTAACCTCGGAGAGCTGGTGAGTGATCACTCTCCGTTGGGAAGGGTACTGAGAGAAACCGCAATGAACGCCGGAACAGACTTAGCACTTTCCTCTCCCGCCGGTTCCGCGATGGTACACAGCGCGACTGAGACCGCGCATAAGGCGTGGCGACAGTATTTCTCAGCGGCAGGGTTCGCAGCGGCTTTAGTGAATACTAAACCAAACATGTCAGAGGGCAAAAATGAAGAACAAGAAAACTAATCGCAGGCAATCCCCGGGCGAGGCAGAGAAATTCTATCAGAAAAGGATTTGCCGCTCTGTTTCGGCGCTGTTGTTCGCGTGGATTGTGATTGGCCTAGCTACACCTCACAGCGTTTTTGCTGATTCTTGGCGCACGATTTCCCGAATCGTCCGCGAGGTCGGGGAAGTGAGCGATGATCTTCCACTCCGCCCTCTGGATGACGTAACAGCCACAGCTAGACGAAGCCGCCTGGCAGAAGAGACCATTGGAAGGAAAGTTGGCAAAGTTGGTCTTGATACTGCCGATGAAGCGAGACATTTGGATCGCATTTGGCGTGAGCTTATTAGGCCTGGACGCGAGCACATCCTGAACGAAGTTAAGGCATTATCCATTCCGGAGCAACGCCTCGCTTGCGCATTGTCCATGGGCGCTCACCAACTCAAGCAGAGCGTGCCCGATATTGCCACCCGAGGAACCCTAATGCGTAATGGTGGTCCTGAGACATTGCTCACAATAGCTCGTTATCCGGATCTCGCAGAGGACGCACTTAGGTTTGATATGGCAGTTAAAAACCGGCGATTGCTATCGCCAGCGAGCGGTCGCCCGATTGAGACAGTCGATTTCGGCCGATTCTTCGAGAGCACCGGTGATCGTGGTTATCACTTCTGGAACAAATATGTTCGTCCTCACTGGAAACTCTGGCTTGGAGGCAGCGCGCTGGCCGCTGTGATGTTAGCGCCTGATGAATACTTGGACGAGGTTGGAAATTTCACTGAGAAAGGCCTAGAGAAAATTGCGCGATTCGGGAGTAAAGCTCTTTTCGATGCTGTGAGTGGGGCCGCACGCGGAACAATTGAGGGAACCGGCACAGGTGTTAGAGAGGTCGTTGAAACTACTTGGAGCAGCTTCGTCGGCACGTTTTTGACAAGTTTCTCAGGTATTGTTGCACTTTTTTGTGTTGTCGCGGTCGTGACTGTACTCGTGAAACCATGGCGATGGCGAATCTACAAAACTGCAACCAGACTCTATCACTCGGCGTTCAGGGGTAAAGACCGTAGAGGGTGATCAAATGGAGGAGGTGATTGCATCATGGGGCGAGACAGAAGACGATTCTATCAATTTGCTCTGTATGGCCGTTCAGGTTCGGGAAAATCGTGTTTGCTAGGTGCCCTGGCTTTGGCCGGAGAAAGTATCGGGTTAAGCGGCCGGCTGTTCACATGTGAGCGTCTCCCTTATGAAGGCCCTGACGACGGCGGGAATGAAGGCTTCCAAAGCAACGACGACAGCGATCAGGACAACGGCTCCCTTGCTGATCAGAATGTGGACCAGCGCGGAGGAAAATCACCCGACGGCAAAATCCGATTAAGCGACGAAGAGAAGTCCCTCCTTCACGGCAAAAGATGGATGGATACAGTTTGTGAAAGTCTTGAAAGAAGGAAACCGGTTCCGGCTACCCCTCCTGACATTCAGCCTCCTCCGGCCGTGGAATTTCGAATTGGCGACCCACAAATGGGAGAGTTTTTCGTAAGAATCATCGATTATTCTGGAGAGCTCATCAATCCTAATGCTGAGGGGGACCCGGAATCGTTAGCAGCAAAATTAAAGCAGCGACTGACGGAAAGTGACGGACTCCTGATTCTTGCCGAGGTGCCGTCTCGAGAGAAGAGGGATCAGTTTTTCAAGGAGTTCCGTCTGTTGCGGGAAGCATTCCATTCCCTTAAACATCGCTTGAAGAATGCGCCCCTCACACCGGTGGGAATTCTTGTGAACAAATGGGACCGATATACTGAAATTGACTTCAATAAGCCAGATGGAGAACTTGACAAACTTGACAATTTCCTGAAGGAGCACCGAGAACACTCTTCCTTGATCGAGTCAATCAAGTCCGCCTTTGTCGATCGACAGCAGAGCGGCGAACAGCAACCCGATCCGTCGCATAGTCCTGACAAATCCGCCGTGATAACAGAGCAACGCCCGGTCGGCCATTCGAGTGAATCTGGTGGGTTCGACGGTGAACCTGTTCTAGTTGCACCAGTGAGTGCTTTTGGAAAGGCCATCTTCGATCCGATAGAGCTTCCCGCCGAAATTCCTCCGCGCCCGTTCAATGCGTTAGAGCCCTTTGTGTGGCTGGCCAATCGACGTGATGAACGCGAGCTGACCGAAACTGTCGCCCAATGGCAGAGGTTGAGCAAATGGTGGTGGGCACCGCTATGGTTTTGGTGGCGTGGCGTCAGACGCTTGAAGCGTAATACTGACCGGATGTCTCTGCGTATGCCCCAGCAATCACCTCACCGGCCGCCTCTATTATCTCTGAAACGTAGCCTCATGGGGTGTCTAGTCCTATCGATTGTGTGTTCGCTCCTGTACCTCATCGCCTTCAGCGATCTGGCTGTATCCACCTGGCACGTTCGTGAGTATGTACTCGCAAGGGAAGCTGTTAATAACCAGGGGGCTGCAATAGACGATTTGGCTTCCTATCGAGCTACATTCGAGTCGTGGGTTCAACGGCCATATACGGGACTCTTGAGAGCGCTTTTGGTTCCAGAATCCTCACGCAGTAAAATACTGCAAGCCATTAATGAACGTCTAGATCAAATATTGTATGCTCGTTTTAAGGACGCCCCAGGTGCGAAGGAAAAAAATGAGGCAGCTAAAGAATATCTATCACAATTACCGGCTGGGCCTCATTCGACAGAGTGCCAGACTTACATTGACGAACTGGCTTGGCAGGACCGCTTGCGAGAAAATGTCACTGCTCTTGACATCCTCAAGGCGGAGTGGCCCAAAGAGGAACTGGGAGACCCCGTGCGCAGGTACAGGGAAAGGGTGGACAGTTTTCAGTGGCCGCACCCCGACGCTGTTACGAGCGAACTGTCAGACCAACTTCAACTTTTCAAACAGCAAATCGCCACTTGGTATCTGGAACGCACGATGACCGATCTGGCAAAGCGCGTTTCGCAGCTTCTGGAGGCGGGGCAGATTACTCAGGCCGTTCAGGAAGTCTTAATTATTCCCCCTGATAGTCGTTCTGCCAACTGGGTAAATACCGCCCAGGGGTTGGCGCAACACATTCCGGTCATCCTCGAGCATAAATCTGCGAATTACATAAAGATGCAAAAGTTCGACGATGCACTTCAGGAAATCGATGTGGCTATCAAGGCGCTCAAGGATTTAGAGGTTGCCAGCCGGTCATCCCACTCAGCGGTGGCCGATGAGGCATTGCAGTCTCAGCAGCGCGTTGCATCAATTCGCAGAACGGTTGCCGAAGAATATGATCGAACACTCTACAACGCCGTGCGGGAGCTACGTTCTAAACAAGCCTGCGAACAATATCTCCGCCGGGCCCCTGTTCGATCGATGGAAAAAGACGTCAAGGCTTATTACGACTACTTGACGCGTCTGGAACAACCCCTAGATTTGGTGATCAGAGTGATCATCCGCTGGGACCCCAACTATGAAGCAGACGGGGGAAAGGAGACAGGTGAAAACTATATAAGCATATTCGTCAATAATAAACGGGTTCTTCATGTAGGTCCCAAAGATCAAAACGAAGTTCAATCGGACATTGGGACCTTTGCGATCCGTGCCCAAAGTGGACAAGCTCTATCCGAGATTTTCATTTCAATTGTGGAAGACGACTGGGGGTTATACGGATTCGACGATGATGCCGGTAGTGGCGGTCGACGAGTATCTATGCAGGAGCTGCGTGAAGGTGTGACAATCCCCCTTCGCGGCCCCGGATTTGAAAACGCGGCTGTCCTCAAAGTTGAAGAAGGTTGGCCATCAGAGCCGGAGTTGCCCTCATGGATTCGTTGAGGTGCATTATCTTTGGTCTAACGCCCCGCGCGGGGCTGAGGAATTTCGTTTTTGTTTTGCCCGACGGTTTACCGCGCTGGGCAAGGCAGCAAGTGCATAACAGCCTTGAAAACATTCAACGGATTCTCCTGGATAGGATAAGGAATGATAATGACTTCCACCACTTAATTACTGGCGATGGCTTTATCCTCGCGGGACAACGTGTGAAACAAACCACCACGGGACGGGAGGGGTGGGAATATCTGTGCCTCCTCTCCCCTGGCCTGAGGGCGATGGATGATTCCCAGAAAGAAGAAGTCGCAACCTGGCTGAAAGCCAGATTTCATGAGTTTCAAGGTTATATTCAAGAATATCAATGGGAGAAAGCCGCTAAAGAAGCCGTTGACTGGGAAACGCTCGCCGAGTGGCAGACGGACGCTCAGAAGCGATTTTTTGCCTCTGAAGTGATCTGGGAACCGGTATCGGCGAAACAGGCGTCACCGACAACCGGAGTGCGGAGGCTTTTAATGGCAACGCTTGGAGTGGCAATACTCTTACTTCTAGGGGTTCTCTTTACGCATGCTCTTCAACCTCCCTTTGGCTTGTGGAAGCGTCTTTTTCCGAAGTTTGGATCCCCTCAATGGGAGGAGCCTTTTGACAAACTCGCACGTTCGCTGAGGATTCCACAAGAAGATCTTGCGAAGCTTGCTGACAAGCTGGAAGAGGTGAGGTCGCTGCAGACGCCATCCTCTGTTAGATATGTGGCTCCCGAAACTCGAATCCGGGACATTCTGCTTCTGATCGACCGGGAGGTCAATCATTCCCTCACGTCGGGAGCAGACGTATCTGCCGAGGATTTGGCTCAGTACGATACGATCTTGCAGGCGATAGAGAAACTTTACCCAAACGGGGGACAATTCGACCCTTTGGGGATTCTTCGGGCTGAACTTCCAAAAAATAACGATTTGCTCCGTTGGGCGGAGGGAATTGACTATCAGCAGCTTAAAGCAATGAGCTGCGCCTTGGCTACGCTTCAGGCGATCGGTCAAGAAGAATGGAAAAATATGATGTTTGTTCTCGAAAAATTTGGACCCAATGAGATCCAGCGTGATACGGTGGTCAAGTTGGATAGGCTTTATACACTGGTAGCTACATCGCGATCTCGCGATTTCTGCCGAGAGTACGCTGACACGTACGAACGGCGGTTCCTAGTTAAAGCGGATTTAGAGTTCCTACAAACTGCACAAAGAGCGGCAAATCTATTGGCAGAAATTGTGAACACCGGGGAGATCCGTTCATGGAAAGAGTTCCGGGGAGCTCTTCAATCAGACCAAAATCAGGTCCTCACAATATTGGACCAGGAGTCCAAAAACTGGGTCGAGAAGACTCGGGCGGAGGAACAGAGATTAAAGGATGGTTGGCAGAAATTCGGCGAGTTCGTCAGGCGAGTGCGCGAACTGGGCGGTACTGGGCAGCAGGGGGATATTTTCAGGCCGATTCCGTCGTTTTCAGAATCTCGGAAAAGTCAACAGTCTGAATGAATGGGCTCTCTGTATAAATACCTGGTCGATTGCGTGTGGATCGCGCTTCAATTTTTCGGATGTGTCCTGGCGCCGTCATATGCCTGGCCTGAGCCTTGATCCAAGAGATTGAAAACTACAGATTGAAAACTGCAGATTGAAAACTACTAGGTGACCATGGCTCATCCACTCACGATATGCCCCTTGGTGGCTGCTTTTGTTCTTGAAGTTTACTTCTATTCGCGCTTGTCCTGAAACGAAATATACTGAGAGACGGTCATGCTTACAACCCCTGCGGCAGGAGACCCCTAATGCATATGGAAAGCCTTTCCTTGTGAATTTGCGTCTAGCAAAGGCTTGCACCGTTACTCTCAAAGAGCTTTGCCCGGGACATGACGCTATTTCCGCCACTCTGGCACCTTTGCCGAGGGTATTTTTCTATATTCATGGATGAGCCCTTACCCGCGGTGCACACACCTCACCTTATCCACTCGAAATCGGAATCGCAAAATCCTCCCGCGAACGCCGAATTGCGCGGACATCACGGAGAGGAGGGCCACTTTCCCGATGGGTGTGGTCCAATAGTTGAGCGTCTCAATATTCCAACATAACCGTCAACTTTTCCCGATTCATTTAACCGTCGGCCCGGATTGGGTATAACCCGAGCGGCCTACCGGTTAGACTTTTGGCAGCGAGTCGTGAGAATAATCTTAATCGGGGTCCCGTGCCAAAAGGCAAAACGACTGGCTGATCGTGGGAGGCTTGTCATGGTGACAGGCGAGTCGCCGTATCCGGGAAGGACGCGCTGATGGCAGTGCTGGTGGTGCATCGAAAGACGCCGATTGCCACGTTGAGCAGGGCCCGGCCGAACGTGCCGGTCGAGGTGAACATAGTGTTTTTAACCCAATCAACCCGGATGGAACCGGGCCCTGCGATTCGTCCCATGGGAACACGGGAAACTGGCCTGACCGGTCGGGGCGGAAACCGACGCTCCAACCCACACAATGGAGGTCCGCATAATTGGAGGGACCTGCTTGTCAGGTCCGCTCATCAACGTTCGATCATCCATTGCCTTTCAGCGGGGACTGAAGTCCCGCGCCGAAAGCGGGGCTAAAGCCCCGCACTCCATGGAGTGCGGCGATTCATCGCCGCTTTTCAGTGAAGGCTTTAGCCTTCACCACCGTGCTGTCGGCCTGGATGGCACGACGATAACTGGTCGGCGGCACCCGATCCTCTAATCCACACAATGGAGGGACCTGCCCGTCAGATCCGCGTTGGAAGCTCGCTGGTCCGTTCTGTTCCAATGAGCCTTTCGGAACCTCACAAGGGCATCGAAACTTTGTTAGAATGACGTCCCGGGCGGGGAGAGACCCGCGGCCCGAAGTTGCGAATGCACCACGCGGAGCCCGTCCGGGTTTTTGTCATTGGTACGTCTTTTTGTCATTGGTGCGTCCTGTGGCGTGAGGTGCCTCCGTGTCTGGGGTTTTGGATCCGTTTTTATCGGCGCTGCGGAAACTCTACGCGGCTTGTGAAGGCGTCCAGCACACCTGGACGGTTTTCTGGACGAGATACCAAGAGATCTGTCGCCGACAGGGCCTGTGGTTTCCCGACGTGGGTCCCAAGTGGGCTGCGTTTCAGTCGGCCTTTCGAGAGGCGGCGCGACAACTCCAGGAATGTCGCCAAGCCATGCCAAAACCGGAAGAACTGCCCCCGTTGTTTACGGGCTGGCCACGAAGCTGCACCATCACGCAAACTTTCTCCCAACTGCTGGGGTTTTATGCGAAATTGTTTGCCGCGTGGCTGCCGGGCGTTATGAACCCACCGGGCGGTTTTGGCCAGTGGAACTCAAACACGGATTTTTCCCGGGAATTCATGGAACCATTCAAGGGGCAATTTATCGTGCCGTTGGGCCACGCTATTGAGGTGTATGAGAGATTTCTCGCCCAGCGGGAGGCCCAACGACTGGCGGAAGCGCTGGCTGCGGATCCTCCAACGCTCCTGGAGGGAGACGAAACTCCACAGGGTCCTTCAGCACCGCAAAGCACGGCCATGCCTCCAGGCGAAGCGACTCCTCAGAGGCCAGAGCCGGATTTCTGTTTCCGTCGGGATGGGGATGGCTGGTTTATCCGCGCATTTGGCAAAGAAGGGCACTTCAAAGATCGGAAGGGCTTCGCTTACCTGGCCGTGCTGATCGAAAGAGCGGGGGAAGCTGTCCCGATGAGGGAGTTGATTGCGTCGGCCGAAGGGCACTCCCCGGATCCGAAGCGAACACCGCTGGCGGAAAGTTGGCAACCGGTCCTGGACAGGGAAGCGAAAAAGAGTTTGAAAGATCATCTTGTCAAATTGACGGCGGACATCAAGCAAGCCGAAGAGCGGG
>ERZ795043.94-NODE-94-length-116832-cov-7.592660_pt1 | contig 116832 bp, 75 predicted proteins | sample MGYA00375127_ERZ795043 | MGnify/ENA primary metagenome ERZ795043 (study PRJEB30172, sample SAMN05518447) | compost metagenome | isolation source: Feedstock adapted compost from Newby Island compost facility, Milpitas, CA | place: USA:Newby Island compost facility... | reverse complement strand
GGCGGGAATTTTTGCCCGCATCCCAGCGGTGATGCTGTTCTGACGACTTTCGGGTGCATCCGAAAAAATCCACAAAAGGTCCAGCCCTTTTTTGGGGTATTTCTTTATTTGATTAAGGTTTTGGTACAACATGGCCAAGCATATTTTTGTGACGGGTGGTGTCGTAAGTTCCCTTGGCAAAGGGCTGACGAGCGCTTCAATCGGCATGCTTTTGGAGCGCCGTGGCCTCTCCGTTCGGATGCAAAAAATGGATCCCTACATCAACGTGGATCCCGGCACCATGAGTCCCTACCAGCACGGGGAGGTCTACGTTCTGGATGACGGCAGCGAAACCGATCTGGACCTCGGTCACTACGAACGCTTCACCAACAGCCCGCTGACACGCGATAGCAATTACACAACCGGCAAGATTTATCTTTCCGTTATCACCAAGGAACGTCGGGGGGAGTACCTCGGCCAAACTGTGCAGGTGATTCCGCACATCACAAACGAAATCAAGCGAGCGATCACCAAGCTCGCGGCCCCCGATGTGGACGTGGTCATCACGGAGATCGGGGGAACCGTGGGTGATATCGAAAGCCTGCCGTTCCTGGAGGCGATTCGTCAGCTATCCCTGGACATCGGGCGGGAAAACTGCCTGTACATTCACCTGACTCTCGTTCCCTATCTTCGCGCCGCTGGCGAAATTAAGACCAAGCCCACCCAACATTCCGTGGGACAGCTTCGACAAATCGGCATCCAGCCGGACATTCTCATTTGCCGAACGGAAAAGCCCCTCACGCGGGATGCACGCGCTAAGGTAGCTCTGTTCTGCAACGTTCCCGTGGACTGTGTCATCGAAGAGCGGGACAAGGATTTTTCGATCTACGAGGTGCCCATCAGTCTCGTCGAGCATGGTTTGGACGAGCTGATCGTGCGGAAACTTGGGCTGAAAGCCGGTCCTCTCAATCTGGATAGCTGGTACGAACTCCTCCATCGTATCCGAAACCCAAAGAGCGAAGTCTCCATCGCGGTGGTGGGCAAATACGTCGAGCATCGGGACGCGTATAAGTCTATCTATGAGGCGCTTGATCATGCGGGCATCGCCCATCAGGCACTTGTCCGCGTGGAACGGGTGCACAGCGAGAAGATCGAACAGGAGGGACCGGAACGGCTGCTGGCGGGGGTGGACGGAATTCTCGTGCCTGGTGGCTTCGGCGAGCGGGGCATCGAGGGAAAGGTAGAAGCCATCCGTTACGCCCGTGAGAAGAAAATTCCCTTTTTTGGCATTTGTTTAGGCATGCAATGCGCGGTGATTGAGTTTGCCCGACACGTGGCCGGCCTGGAGGGCGCCCATTCCACCGAATTCAACAAGGACACCCCGCATCCGGTCATTTGCCTGCTGGACGAACAGCGTCATATCACCGACAAAGGCGGCACCATGCGTTTGGGGGCCTATCCTGCGGTGCTCACTCCTGGCAGTAAGGCGGCTGAAGCGTACGGCACTCTGGAAATCAGCGAACGCCATCGGCACCGTTACGAGTTCAACAATGCCTACCGAAGTCGCCTCGCGGAGCTGGGTCTGCAAGTTTCGGGCACAAGTCCCGACGGCAAATTGGCGGAGATCGTGGAACTGGTCGGGCATCCGTGGTTTGTGGCTGTGCAATTCCACCCCGAGTTCAAATCCCAACCCACCCGCGCTCATCCGCTCTTCCGCGCATTTATCGAGGCAGCTCTCAAGGCCCGAGCGCAGCGCGTAAATCAGCCAACGGGTGAGGGCGTTTCCCCGATGGAGGTCAACGCCGAAACTCCCCACTGAACGTGGAGCTGACACTCCTCTGAGGGCTCGTAGTTTCGGGTTGGCAAATCTAAGTCAACTCGAGAACACTGCGGGATGGCCGTGTGCTCGGTCGAAAATTGAATCCAACCTCGGCCGGCTGCCCGACGGCGATTTTCTCGGTTGACGCTTTCGCGTCTTTTTGACTAATTTCTCTCGATTCTGATGGATCCCTCATCTAAAGGGTAAGAGCCAGGAAGGACGATCTCCGCACAAACGCGGCTAATTCAGGGACGAAGAGATGACCGCGGAAGGTTTATCTTCGAGTGTCGCACTGCCTTTGCGCATCTTGCATATTTTTGCGAGGCTGAATCATGGCGGTGCAGAGATCCGTACTCTCGAGCTAGTGCGATATCTTCGCACGCGTCATCCAGAGCTTCCCTTGGAAACTCATTTTTGTTGTTTGTCGGGATTGCCGGGAACGCTGGACGAGGTGGCCCGGGGTTTGGGCTGCCAGGTGCATCTTTTGCCGCTCCGCGGCCCGAGCTTTATCACCCGGTTTTTGAAACTTCTCCGGGATGGCCGTTACGATGTCGTCCATTCCCATATTCATTATCCGTCGGGATTGATCACCCTCCTGGCAAAAATGGCGGGTGTTCCTTGCCGCGTGGTGCATTTTCGGAGTATTGACGACGGACGCCCGCCGGGGTTTGCCAGGCGAATGTTGGTTCGATTGTGGAAACATCTCATCGATCGGTCGGCCACCCATATCCTCGGAGTGAGCAGGTGCGCCCTCCAAGCCTCCTGGTGCCCTGATTGGACCGGCGACAACCGATGTCAGGTGATTTACAACGGCATTGATCTTGGGCGATTTCCGGACCCTATGGATCGAGTTGCCCGCGAAAGACTCTTCGAGCAGTTGCAACTGCCCTCTGACATGAGAGTTCTGGTCCACGTCGGCCGCGAAACTCCCGCGAAGAACCACAGGCGACTTTTGTCAATTTTTTCCGAGTTAAAAAAATCACTGCCGCAAGCAGTTCTCCTGTTGGTTGGCGATCTGGCACAGAACTCATCACTTTTAAGAGAAGTCCGACAACACGGTGTGGAAGGTTCGGTTCGATTTCTCGGACGTCGCGATGACGTGCCCTCCATTTTGACTGCTGCGGATTTGATGGTGTTCCCATCTCTATGGGAGGGAATGCCGGGAGCGGTGCTGGAATCACTTGCCGCCGGCACGCCGGTGGTCGCCTCGGATATCCTGCCCCATCGGGAAATTGCCGAACAACTCCCAGGCTGTATCTGGCTGGTGCCGCTCGAGCAGTCTGACAAAACCTGGGCTGAAAGGATTATGCAGGTTCCACAACCTACTCCAGCAACCCGGCTGGCTGCGCGATCTGCGTTCCTTGCCGGGCCTTTTTCGCTGCAACGGGCAGCAGAGCAACTCCTGAACATCTGGTGCTCGGCCCGCGCCGATAAGAACCTTTCTCGCGTGGAGTTGGGCTCCCATGGGAAGACGGCGACGGAACAACGGAGGGCCGCATGAGCTTGGGAGATGTTGCGATTTTTTTGACGGCACTGATGGCGGCCTTCGCCGTCACAATGAGAGCGGTGGGGGATCGTTTTCATCTAGAAATTCCCGAATTGATCCACTTCTACGTGTACGTGCCAACATTTCTCCTGGCCTGCCTCACCTGGCTGACCCGGCCCCGATTTCTCAGAAGCTGGCCCTTTCTATTTGCCACGGCCATCCCAGTCGTGGGACTGTGCTACGGAGAATCGCCCAGTTTGGGGACGAACGCTGTTGTGGCGTTTTATCTTGTATCCGGCGTGGCCCTGGCAGCGTTAATCGCCGACCGCAACCGTTGGAGACGGGCAGCCCGCGTTTTCGTGCTGGTAAACGCGTTTCTGGTGTTTTTCATTTTTTGGCTGAATTATCAGGCCAGTAACGGCTCCCTCCGGCTGACGCTGATCAAATACGGTTACCTTCTTCTCAGCGACATGACGAAGTCAGCCAATCCAAATCAAGTGGGCGCCCAGTTCGCTTTTGCCAGCGTTGTGGGATTCGTGGTCTTTTTGCGGTCAGGCAGGCTCATCCTTCCTAGTCAGACAGCATCTGTTCTTCAGCCGGTCTCGCTGGTAGGAGATTTTTTGCTAAGCCGATCCGGAACCATCGCGCCACAGTGGTGGCGATTCGAACACCTACAACAAGATACCGTAGAACCCCACACTCCCAACCGGCGTTTTGAATTCGGTCGGGCGGATTGGGGAATCTTGGCAGGAACGATGGTTTGTGCGCTGGGTTGTGTCTTGACCGCCTCCCGTGGAGCCACGCTCGGACTGATTGTCGGTGCCAGTGCCGCGATTTTGGGAAGCCTCGGACTTCAGCCCATCCGTCGCGTCCGTGACTTTGTGGTCTTCGCCGTCCTCGCTTTTCTCGTGGGGACTCTTGTCGCAGCTACTCTCAACGTTAATCCACTGGAGCGTCTGTCGAATCGCATATTCGGAGGAGAAGGGGAGACGGTCGTCACTGCTGGCAGTCGCCTTCAGATTTGGGAGAACGCGTTCCGCGCCTGGCTGGCCGACCCCGTCCGCTTTCTCGTGGGAGCGGGAACAGGTGGGGCCGACGTCGCGTTGGGGAAATTTGACCCAGGTGCCAAATTTGACGACTATGGAACGATCAGAAGGAGCTGCCACAACATATTCATCGAATGGGCGCTCAGTTATGGCCTCGTGGGAATCTTGCCGGGCGTTATCCTCGCGCTCACCGTGTGGAGCCAGGCGGCGGCGTTGGATCGCCAAGAATTTGCCATGGATCGCCGGGCCCTGCTTCTCACAATTGCCACCTTAGGTATGACGGGGGTTGCCTACCGTTACCTGAGCTGGCCGATGATGGCCGGTCTCTCCCTCGCACTTTTAGAGTTCACATCGGGTATGCCGGCGGGAATGTTTCGCGCCCCAACAATGCAGCCGCCACACTGGGTGCACGGGCCAGGTTGGCAGGTTCAAGTAAAGTTGCCCGAAAGTTATCAACCGATATCTCGGTGGCCGATATAGAAGAGCAGGTCCTGCACCAATCGTCCTTTCGATGTTCTCTGCCATGAAGATCCTCCATGTTGCCCCCCTTAGCTGGAAGAACCCCAATGGGGTTACTGAAGCCGTCACCAATCTGGCGCTGGCCCAGTCGCAATTTCCTCAAGTCCAGGTCGGACTGCTCGTGAGCAGCGTTGATCCCGGGCCCGTTCCTCAGTTGCCCCTGCCGGTGTTGCTACGCCGGGATATGGTTCATCTGGCCGGTTGGAGTTCTATATGGGAATGTGTCAGGTCCCGGCTGTTCGTGCCGGACCTTGTTGTGTTTCACAGCACGTTCGTGCCTTTTCATGCGTGGCTGGCGAGAGAGCTCCGGCGTCGCTTCGTACCCTATATTGTGTGTCCACATGGGGGAATGACACGCGAGGCACTGGCCCATAAGGCCTGGAAGAAGAGGCTCGGCCGACGCCTGTTCTTCGATGCCCTTGTCGCGGGTGCGAGCGCTATCCAGTATCTCTCGCAAGGCGAATATGAGCGGTCGGGCGACTGGGGACGTCCGGTCATTATCGCGGGAAATGGTGTCTGGCCTCCGCCCGAAGAAAAGCTGGCCACCCCGGGACGTCGTGACACACGCGAGTTTTTGTTCCTCGGTCGCCTGCAAATTGAGATTAAAGGGTTGGATGTTCTTCTCGAAGCTGCAGCAAGATGTCAAAGGGAACTTCGGCAAAGCCAGACGCGAGTGAGAATCGTCGGCCCAAGTTGTGCTCAATCGGAGACGTACCTGCGGGATGAGGTGGCCAGGCATTCCCTGGGGGATATTGTGCGTGTGGAGGGGCCGGTCCGAGGAGACGCAAAAGCCCAAGCCTACGCAACTGCCGATGTATTTCTCCATCCTTCCCGGACCGAGGGCCATCCGACGAGTGTCCTGGAGGCGCTCTCCTACGGAGTGCCGGTCGTCGTAACGGTCCAGACCAATGTCCTGCACCAGGTGCTGGCCGCGGGAGCGGGCTGGGCTGCGACACATGACCCCGGTGACCTGGCAAGGACTCTCGTCCGCCTGGCGAGAGCCGCGCCGCAGACACTCGCTGCCGCAGGACGTGCAGCCCGGCAACTCGCTCTGCAACATTTCACATGGCCACAGGCCGCCCAAAAAACGTTATCTAAGTACACACAGATTCTCCGCCTGGCGCGGGCCGCGTGATTGTCGGATGCCGCGCATCAGAAACTGGTCTTTTCCTCATCGTACCCCCCACAAGTCACTGAACAGCTAATAAAACGACCGAGCCGGTTTGGCCGACTCGGTCGCGTTGCCCTCAGGAGCGACAGGGCTGCGTGAGGGGAAACTCCCTGTCGCTTTACAGCCACACTCGTGGCATTCCCTCTGCGGGAGGAACCTTAACGTTTAATGGCACGGCCCGTCCAGCGGCCTTGACATCAGTATGGTTCATACACGCCGGGCTGAGCGATTGGGTAATCGCCGTTGGCGTCCGGCTTCACCGGGGGTTCCTGGTCCCAGGAGGTGATCTCCGGAGCGATGACGGGACCCTTTTCCACAGCCTCGTCCCAACGGACAACTTTACCACTGTAGGTAGCCATGCGGCCGAGAACCGCTGTGAAGCTGCTCGTCGCGCCGAAGTACCCTTCGTTGTACTTCTCGTTCTTCACAATGGCGTTCAGGAAGTCAATGTGCTCCTGCACATAGGGGTTCGTGCCACCCCGACCACCAGCAGAGCACGGCGACACGCCCTTGGTGCCATGGGCCGCCTCAGCCACGATGTTCCAGCAGCCATTGATCTGGCGGCACTGACTGTACATCTTGACGCCATTGGGATAGGTGAATTCCACAAAGTGGTGGTCATAAATCTGACCAACACCCCGATTCTCACCCCGATATCGCATCTCGCACCCACCCATACCGTTTGCCTCGATTGGGTGGACCGGGTTGGTCAGATCATCACTCATCACCCAGTTGCACACGTCGAGGTTATGGACATGCTGCTCGACAATGTTATCGCCGCTGAGCCATGTGAAATGATACCAGTTGTACACCTGGTACTGGAGCTCGTTCTGGCCGGGCTGACGGCGACGAATCCAGATCGCACCACCGTTCCAGTATGCCCGGAGGAACATGATCTCACCGATTTTGCCCTCTTTGATTGCGCCAATTTCCTCGATGTAGCTGGCCTGATGGTGCCGCTGAAGCCCGACGCCGACCTTCAATCCTTTCTCATCGGCCAGCTTGTTCGCGGCCATCACCTTGCGGAAGCCCGGAGCATCAACGCACACCGGCTTTTCCATGAAGACGTGCTTGCCGGCTTTGATGGCGTACTCGTACTGGAACGGCCGGAAGCCCGGTGGAGACGCATTGATCATGATGTCGACGCCACAATCGATGGCTTTTTTGTAGGCATCCAGTCCCACGAACACACGGTCGTCCGGCAAATCCACGATATCTTTACCGAACTCTTTGCGAAGGTTTTCAGCGGTATTGCGGGCACGATCTTCGAAAGCATCGGCCACCGCAACCACCTGTACCTTGATTCCCGTTTTCTGAGAAGCTTGGATGTGATCGCGAACAGCGCCATTACCCCGGCCGCCGCAGCCCACCAAGCAGACTTTGAGGACATCACTGCCCGCCGCGTGGACGGAACGTGCGAGATTGAGCGACCCCATCAGCGCCGCACCGCCCACCACGGCCGAGGTTTCCAGGAAGCTTCGTCGAGATGTTTTCAGCACATCACTCATGGCGCGCACTCCTTACAAAGGGTTCAACACTGGACTTAACCGGCAAAGCGTTGGGTTTTCTCTGTCCCAATGCTAATAAAAACCGGAAAACTCGCCTTCCAAGTTAATCCCGAGGAATTGCCAACGCAAGGGCCCACAACCAACTCGGCGCAAAACCCTCACTGCTTACCGCCCTGGGCCTTCCGATAATTCCGCAGGATTTCGGGATCGGGTTCGTAGAGCTTGGCTTCCTCTTCGGTCGGCAATCGCAGCGGGCGAACAACGCGGAACCCCACAAAAGGCGCATCTGTGAGATACCAGATGCTTTGCGGGATTTGCGGGTCCTGCATTTTCCAGTCCGGATGAGAAGCACGCCGGGCGGCACTGCGGAGCATCTCGGGATCATCCATCCAGGAGCCGCCCCGCACCACCACCGGGAACTCCTTGGTAACCGGAACAATGGGATTCTTCACGGTCTTGCCCGCGAATTTTTGATAAGCATCGGGCACATACTGATCGAGCACCCACTCCGCGACATTGCCGTGCATGTCATAAAGCCCCCACGGATTCGGCTTCTTTTCTCCGACTTTGTGATATTTGTCGTCACTGTTGTCGAAATACCAGGCGTAATCATCCAGATCCGCGGGATCACTTCCAAACGAATAAGCCGTCGTGGTTCCCGCCCGGCAGGCATATTCCCATTCAGCTTCAGTTGGCAGCCGGTAATAACGGCCCGTTTTCGCACAGAGCCACTTGCAGAAGTGCTGGGCGGCGTAGAGCGTCATGCACACGGCAGGCCGATCTTTTTTACCCATGCCGAAAGACATATCGGTATAAGGCGGAGTGGGGCGAGCAATCGCGTCGGCGATTTCATCCCACTTGGTAGCAGGCTCTTTCGTCTGCTCCCGACGCCGCTTATCCAGCTCGAAAGACCATGTCTCGTAAGCGTCCCAGAGCGTCTCGTACTTCGCCATCCAGAAAGGTTCAATTTCCACCTCGTGCTGCGGCCCCTCGTCGGGTTTTCGGCCGGGTTCATTCTCCGGGCTTCCCATCAGGAACTTTCCACCCGGGATCGGTACCATATCGAATTTGATATCTGTGCCCACAATCACTTCCGTGTAAGGCTTCATCTCCGCCTCGGTTTTCGCATCCGCATTGGGCACAGGATATGGTTCGGGCAGCCATTTGATGACCAGGTCTTCAGCCGGGTTGACTTTTTGTCCGGTTCCTTCCTCAGCCCAAAGGGATGTCATCCCCCATCCCAGCACCACTGTTCCCACACCAACCCATAACCAGGAGCGCATTCGGGTGTCCCTCATCTAACAGCACCTCGTGACCAACTGAACCGAACCTGACCGATATCCAACCCTGCACCGCGCCATTCCAGGGGGCAGTGCAGTTCCTCGATGCCTATCGACATTGCTACGCACAGGGTGAGACTGATGATCGGACGGGCCAAATGACTTTCCGGCTTATGGTCCAGGATGGATCTGGTCATGTGCCCGCCCGCATTCCTCGTCTGACCTGGCTCATGGGAAATTCGTTCGAGCCGAACCTTGGAGGGTTCCCATCCGTCGTCGATAATAACCCGTATTGTAAACCGCTGCCAACCCCCCTGCAAACGGTTTGGAATATCCGGACGCCGGAACGCACGGGTCAAACAGCGTCAATCACGACAATCATTGGAAAATTGATATGCCTGGCTTTTCTTTTCTCACCGGGACCACTTTGAAGAAGCGTTGTCAACACGCGGTGTTCGACAGCAGATTACTGCCAGCCGCGTTTGTCATTTTGCCGATAATGTGCTGTCTGCCAGGTTCGATCGCAGGTGCTGAGCCTTCACGCCCATCCCCATCCGAGACGTCAACCGCGCCCGAGCACCCGGCTAGCCAGCAACTGCCGCTTACCCCCTCTGCGAGCCGTCCTCCGGTGCGATGGCTCCGCGAAGCCGAGGAGATGGCTGCTCCCCTGCGAATCATTTGCTACCATCCCGACGGCGTGGTTGCCGACCGGGCAATGGCTCGGGCGATCGCTCGCATCCACCAGCTCAACGCGATTTTCAGCGACTATGATCCCACCAGCGAGGTCCGCCGCCTTTGTGAGACGGCAGGAACGGGGAAAAAGGTACAGGTCAGCGATGATTTGTGGCAGCTCCTCACGTTCAGCCTCAAGATCTCTGAGCAAACCGCAGGGGCGTTTGATGTCACAATCGGCCCGATTGTGCGACTGTGGCGAAGGACCCGCATGTCCCGCGAGATGCCCCCCGCCTATCGCTTTGACGAAGCACGTCAGGCAGTGGGTTATCAGTTTGTGCGACTCTATCCCGAAGATCGGGCTGTGGAGCTCCTGCGGCCGGGAATGCGACTGGATTTCGGTGCTGTTGCGAAGGGCTATGCCATTGATGCAGCCCTTAAGGTCATGCGGCAGGAAGGTGTGCCTTCAGCATTGATCGATCTGGGAGGCGACCTCGGGCTGGGCGACCCTCCACCCGATCGCGGCCATTGGAGTGTTGCCGTGGCAGCCATGAAGCCGGGCGAGCCGCCAAGTTACTTTGTGCGGCGGGCACGGTGTGGCATAGCCACGTCGGGCGATCGTTACCGCTTTGTGGTCATTGGCGGAAAACGCTACTCGCACATCGTCGATCCACGAACTGGCGTAGGCCTGACCGATCAAAGCGAGGTGACGGTAATTGCCCCAAATGCGACCCTGGCCGATGCTTTGGCCACGGCGGTCAGTGTTCTTGGACCGGAAAAAGGGCTGGCCTGGGTGGATACTTTTCCGGATACGGCCGCCCTTTATCTGCGGCTTGTGGGAGATCACACCGAAGTCCATATGTCAAAACAGTGGAAGGAGTTGAGTGGGGAAACACCGGATGCCCAGCCGTGATCACACCTCAGAAGTCCTGAGCTCTGCTTCCCTCAGCAAAACCGCGGCCCGGTTGTGCGTGGTGGGAGCGGTCATTCTCTGGAGCACTAGCGGCTTCTTCACCAAATCCCACTTTTTTGATAACTGGCCAATAGAATGGCGCGGCGCCATGTTCGGATTCTGGCGAACGCTGGCCGCTGCAATCGTTTTGTTACCGCTGGTTCGTGGCGTTCGTTTTCGGCCGATGCTTGTTCCCATGGTCATATCGTTTGCGGGAATGAACATCACATTCCTGACGGCGATGGTCCTCAGCACGGCGGCGAACGCCATTTGGCTGGAAAGTACGGCCCCCTTTTGGGTACTTCTTTCATGCCTTTTTCTCTTCCGCGAGCCACTCCAAAAAAGAGATTTCCTGCCGTTCCTGGCCGCGTTTGCCGGGGTGGCCCTGATTCTGACCTTCGAGCTCACCCGTACGGAAAAGCTTTCCCAACTGGGCGTCATCGCGGGGTTGCTCTCCGGAATTTGCTACGGTGGCGTGATTGTGACACTTCGGCAACTTCGTGAAGAAAACTCGGCCTGGCTTGTGGCACTTAATCACGCGGCCTCGGCAGTCGTACTGGCTCCGCTTGTGCTGCTTCTCGGCTACTGGCCCACCCCCTTTCAACTGGCCTGGCTTGTCACCTTTGGCGTCGTCCAGATGGCCATCCCCTATCTTCTCCTCACGACGGGGCTCAAAGTAATTCCCAGTCACGAAGTTGCGCTCATTGGACTTCTGGAGCCGATCCTCAATCCTATTTGGGCGTATCTTGTTTGGGGCGAACGCCCGGCCTGGTGGACTCTGGCAGGCGGAACCTGCATCTTGCTGGGGTTGTTTCTCCGATATGTCGCCGGCGGCAATAACACCACGTCCCATTAAGAACCGCCAACCAGCTCTCGATTGGCAAAAAGATCCCGTTGGCCGGGCCTACCGGAGTCGGACTGCCCCGCGGAATGGCACTGCCGTGCTTCGCTCAAGCGTGGCTTTCCCATGATTCAAGTCGGTTTACCGGGCAGACAGCCGGTCTCAGATATCCTCGGGTCGTTCTGACCACGGTGCCGTGAGAGATTGTCCGTTGTGACGCCGGTCAAGTGAGAGCAGGAAGGGCACCACGCGCCGGGCCCAATCACCGGGTTTGGGGTAATTGGCGGCCTCGGGACCGAAGCAGCTTCGCAGCATGGCCGTGTCAATGATCCCTGGGTTGACGACCACCGCTGCGAGATCGGGTGGAAGCTCTGCCGCCAACGACTGCGTGAGTCCTTCGACCGCGAATTTGGTGGCGCAATACGGGCCGACCTCCGCCGCCGCAGATCTTCCCCAGTAAGAGCTAAAATTGACGACCACCCCGCGTTTCCGCCCCAGCATCGCGGGGACAAAATGGCGGATCGTGTGATAAATGCCACCGATGTTCACGCGTAGCAGTTGCTCAAATTCCCCGGGCGGAACTTCCCAAAGTCGGGCATTGCGGTTGATCAAGGCCGCGTTGTTGATGAGCAGATCGGGCGGCCCCAGTGCAGCGATGACTTCCCTGGCCCACTCCGCCACCGCCTGGTCGTTGGCCACATCCACTTTGCCAAACATGTGCGGCGGGCCGTAAATCGTGGAAAGTTCTTCCACTGCGGACGCCGAGCGGGCACAGCCTGCCACCGTATGCCCGAGAGCGATGAACCGGTCCACCATGGCCCGGCCCAGCCCGCGACTGACGCCCGTGATCACGATCACCTTCCGTTCATTGCCAGCCATGGCATCCTCTCAAGAAATTGCTACGGTCGAAGGCGCTTATCCCTCAAAAGACATGGATCCAGCCCGAAATGCCTGAGAATGGATCAGGTCCAACGGCGTCAAAAGAGAGCCGCAAGCGGTGTTACTTCAACCGTCCTGCCGCCCATTCAATCCCACGTTTCAACAGGATGGGATAATTGGGGTTGCTCCAGGCAAGATGATCGTGCCCCAGCATGAGGTAAAACACCCGGCTATTGCCATACGAAGTGACCCATCCAATTTCCGGATCATTGTTGGGACAGTCGGTCTTGAGTATGACGTGAACATTGGGAGCGGTATAGTAATCCTTGTAGGTTTCGTCATGGATGACGAAGTCTTTCAATCCTCGAGTGATGGGATGTTCCGGATCAGCGATGATCACTTTGTAATCCTGGCCATGCGCCCAGCCCGAGGGTTTGTATGTTTGTCCGTCGATCACGCACTCCTGCAGGATGAATTTTCCGCCGATGATCTTGCGGAACTCGTCCCAATCGCGGTGGGCTCCCATATTGTGGTGGAGCGAAACAACTCCGATCCCCTTTTTGAGCAGGGCGACAAAGGCTTCCTGCTGCTGGGGCGTGATGCGAGGCACCATGTCGTACATGACGATCACATCGAATTGCTCGGCGGCGGCGGGATTGAGCATGTCGGCCTGGTCCGGAAGTTTGATGGCTTTGTATTCAATCCCCTCCATCTTGTCGAACATTTCGAAGAACGGCTTTTCCTCGAATCCGTGCCCCCCGTAAGTCAGCAGGACACGTATCTTGCCGGAATGACCATCGGTCCCCTCGGCAAAGCCATTCCCTGTAAAACCCCACATCACCAGTCCCGCAAGCAGCAGAGCCACACACTGTCTCATGGGTCGGTCTCCTGTGATCGGTCGTGATCGATGACAATTGTCGCCTGATGTCCGGATGCGTAACACAGACGGCGCCGTGAGCGGTTCCCTCGGAAGCTCATTTGATAGCTTAGCCGAGAGATTTTGTCTCCCCGTTTGGGCTGACGCCTCGGATCACGCCACAACACCCGCCCACTGTAGGCAGGAAATGCGTCACCGTCAAGCAGGTGAACGAAATGGAGGGGCACGCTCGTTGTGCCCGGTGAAAGGGAGCGGATGATCAAACCTTAAATCACGGACGTGACAAGTACGTCCCTCCGAGATTGTAGGGGCCATTCATGAATGGCCCCTACCAGAGGACTGGTTGTCGTGGTCGCGGCAAAACACCGCAAACCACCGTGGCCCGAGTGGAGCCAGGCCCTCCAGTCCCTCGCATGGTGCGGATGCAACCGGAACGCCCGCTTAGCGTGGAACTCACACCTATTGAAGGGACGCCTTCCACGGAGTCCCGCCAGACACCCGGGAGGGACTATTCTTTTTCGTAATGTTCCACCAGCGGCCAGTATTTGGCGAAGTCGAAGTCGGGGCTGTTATCCAGATCGTGGCAGTTCCGACAGTTATGCACCTCGGAGTTTTCAGCCTCCTCTTTGGTCACAATCATCGCCTGGGCGGCCCTTCTTTGTCGCTCGATGTCACTTCCCATTTCGGCCGCTACGTGCTCCCCGCCTGGTCCGTGACAGGACTCGCATCCAACGTCGATGAGTTGGGGTGTCTCCCTCTCAGAAAGGAATCCGGAGATGTAGGGGAAATACCGGGTGGGGTGCCAGCCTGTCACGTGGCAACTGATACACTCGGGATCGAACGTTCTCGGCGGATCCAGGTTTTTCAGCGTGTCCCAGGCCTTTGCGTGGCCCGACTTCTTCCAGATCAGGTATGACTTCTCGTGGCAGTTGGCGCATTTTTCCGAGCCGACATAATCTCCCTGGATTTCGCGTCGGGGATGGGGAACAGGACGGATTTCCAGACCGGCTAGCCCAAGGGTTTCTAACTGATTCTGGTAGGTCACCATCATCTGCTTCATCTCAGGAGAATCGGGATACCGTGAATCCAGAATGACCCGCTGGTAAGCGACAGGCTGATCGGGATTGTCATAAAATCCTAGAACAACCGCGGCCATCCCTTTTTCCCCCACGTGGACCAGGAGTGTTTTGGTATCGGGCACGAAGCGGGGAGAACCGGGAGGTTCCGCGGGACCATCGGTGGTTGCCAGGACGTTAAATTCCGGGAACTTTTTGACCAGGGTAAACGCCTCTTCGTCGGCAGCGTCGGCCAGCAGAACCAGGATGTCTGCCTGAGATTTAAGCTGCGGGACAATCTTGGCCAGCGCTTCCTCGGGGTCCATAAAGGCGAGATCAGGATTCCGAATCTCCTGCTGATAGCTTTTGCCGAGGACGGCGGTTATCCCCACGCGCTTGCCGCCGGCTTCCACAACCCGATAACGAGACATCCACTGATCTGCTGAGAAATCGAACAAGGCCACATTCGCGGAAACAAATTCACTTTGTTGCTGACCGACGGGCGCGACCACCGAGAGGAGAAGCGGGGCGGGTAGCCGCAAGTCGTTGTGTCCCAAATTAATCGCTTCGTAACCGATCACCCGCAGGGCATCCACGGTGACCTGAAACTTGACCTCTGTCTGCTTACCAAATCCCTTGATAAGTCCCCCGACATCCATCACCACCAGCGGCCAACCTTGCTCACGAAGCTGCCGGATCATCGTGTGTCGCCGACTCAACCCGCCCTTCATACGTTCCTTGCCGGCGCACCCGCAGGGCTCAAAGTAGCCGTCCTGACGCCCCGTAAAGACCAGTGCGACCTGGGGTTTCGTCCAGCCCACAAAGAATTGACCATTTTCCTTGATGGGGTCAAATGGCGGACGCTCCAGACGACGTTTGAACCCCGATGAAGAGCCGGCCGGGGTCTGCGACTGGGCAGCGGGTATCACCGCGGCAGGCTGCAATGGTGGCGGCGATGACGCGGAGGAGGTCTCAATGGGTGAACTGGGCAACTGGCCTTTTGGACGACCGCCGCCCCGTAGCGGATTAGGAAGGGCTTCCCCGGGTGCAGCCTCTGAGACGACCGCCTTGGGAAGCCCTCGCTCAGCTTGTTTCGGCAGTTCGCCCTGCACGTTCATAGTCGGTACAGCGGGGACAAAAGTTGCCGGAGGTGGCGCTGCCTGAGAAGCAGGGGCCTCCGACCTCTCACCGGCTTGGGCGACGGCGTGTGCGGGCTGTTCATCGGGGATGATCCAACCCGAAGGAACCGCCGACGGCGCTCCGGCAGAGAGTGTTTCCGGTTGCTTCACCCAACTTGCCGCCGAGGAAGACGCGGGAGACTCACTCTGCGGAGCACGCGTCGGAGGAACTGCCGCTTTCCCTGGAACCGCCGCAGTTTCGGCTACCGCCGATGGTGACTCTTCCGGGGGCGGTGTTGCCAGGCCGGAAGCCGCTGACTTCCGGGGGATGGCCTGGGGAGGTGGGGAACGCTCGCAGCCCAGCTCAATCGCCGCCACCATTCCGGCAAAAAAAGAAATGGTGCAAACCGTGACGGCCGCCGTGCCGCGGTAACCAGTCCGTGACATTTCAGGTCTCCTTCTTTTTCTCCGGTGAAGGAAGTGTGTCACATTCACTCGATGGCGAAGCGGACAAGGATCTTGACCTCGGGGGCGTCAGGATGATTCGTTTTAATGATGACTCGCCCCAGGTTCGGCTCATCCAGGCCAAAATAGTTGGCGGGCCCTGCTCCCGGTGGAATTCTGATCACAATGGGCACCAGCATCGTTACATCCTTGTGCACAATCCGATCGGCCTCGACGGTAACTTCCAGGAATTCTGGAACACTTTTTTCGACATGGAATTCCAACTTTTCGTCGGAGAGGGCGGCCAACCGCAGCATCACCCGGCGTTCTGCCCCGGTCTGGCGGTTCACACGCCCAATGTGGAGGATCCCCCGCGAGGAATCCCACCCCGCCCCCACGATGTTCACGTCACTTTCCACTCGCCCCTGAACGGGGATCTCCAGCTCGGGAGAATCTTTCTGATCGGTATGCAGGCGGATTTTCTGCTGAAACGGTCCAAGAGGCAAGCCTGGTTTGAGCCGAACGAGCAGCCGATACCCAGCCTTGGCCCCCGGCTCGACGGTTAGTTCTCCCTCCGAAAGAGGGGATAGCTCCAGGCTGAAAAAGTTCGCCGTTTCGTCCTGGAATGCCAACTCCGGCTGGCTAATTTTTACAGGCTGCTGGCGAAAGATGTAAATCTTGGCTTCCCCAACTGCCGGCTGCATTCGCACCACGCGAGTAAAAACGATCTCCGCGGGCACCACCCTTATGGAGCGGACAACATCCGCCTTGACGGTGAGTTTCACCTGGGGTCTTCGCAGGTCGTTCGTGTACAGCGTGGCATGCTGGGTGACCGGCCCGACGTAATCCTTCCCGTTAAACTCGAGTGCGATTTTTATGGACTGGCCCGGGCCCAGTTCGGCCTCTTCAAAATTGAGCACGGTGCAGCGGCAGGAGCTATCCCCTTTGGTTAGCCGGAGCGGTGCGGAACCCACATTGCGAATCTCGAATTCATGCCGAACGACCGAGTTAGATTCGATCCTGCCAAAATCGTAGGTGTCTTCCGGCACTTCGACCCTGGGCTCTGCAACTCCCGAAACCTCCTGTTCGAATTTCGCACCCGCTTGGACATTAGCCGATGCCGCAGGCTGGGCTTCCGCCAAAACAGGATAGCCGGGCCATGGCCGATACTCCACGCTGGCCCAGCCCAGCGCCAAGCCCACGACTACCCCTGCGACCGCCGCCACCAGAACGACCAGCCCCACGAGTTTTAACCGTCGCATGGTGTTCCTCCGGTCATTGTTCGGTGTTATCTTTCAGATACAAAAGATTCTCACCTGTTCGCCCACCCCGCTGTTGTGCCTTTCAGCACCGGCCTGCGGAATGAGCGGGATTGTTACCGCACGGGCGTCCGCCGCCGGAATTCCTGTCGTTTAGCATGGCCGGAACAAGTTGCCGCGCCACCCGGCGTCTTTCTCGTATTCTACATACGGATGCCATCCCGGTTGGTTTTTTGGCGCGGCAATAGTTCAGATAAGAAGTGGCAAATAAACCTCGACGGCGTCGCCTCGGGTGGCCCCAGAGGCCCGGGCCATCCGTTGTCATGACCAAATTCCCTGTGACAGGCATGAACGGAGCGTGGGCTTTCGCCACTGGGCTTGACGCGGATTATTCTGAATCTCCCGCCGCGTCGACCACGTCGAAGGTGGGCTCCGCGGTTTTCCGGGACGACATCTGCTCCTGAAGGAACGCGAGGAGACCATCGGGATCGTCTGTCCCGAGGTTGTATACTTTTTTCCCGCAAAAAACTCTTACGCAATCGAAACCCCAAACGTTATACGTCCATCCCCAGCCGAGGCGATAATGAATGCCCCAACCGTCCAGTAATGTGGTGCGACCTTTTTCCACCCGCGTGATTGCTTTATACGGAATGCGTTTCCGCAGAAGGGGAATCGGCCCAAACTGGACCACCAGGGCATCTCCCCCGTCGTAGATGGTCAGCGAGGTAAAACAGAGGGTGATGCCCCCAACAATCCCGGCGACCAGAAGATACGTCCACCAGGGGATTGGCTTGCCTGGAAGAAAAAAATCCAAAATGAGCAAATAGAGCACAATCCCAGGCACGAGAAGGTACCATCGACCGTATTGCGTGTTGCGATAGCGCATTGCTGAAAGCTGCGTTAGTTTCGGATCTTGTCTGGTTTGAGAACATTCCGCCCGCGTGGCACACGCAAGCTACAGAGCGGCCAAGAGGCGGATCGCACTTCACCCCCGGTTGTGAGCGTGGAGACAGCCTGGGCAACTTGCGAGACCATTATCGCGCGAACCGACTGTCGGTCATAGGTGGCTCTGTCCGCAATCAGTCGCGGAAGGCCTCCTGGGTCACAACCTACGGCGGACCGATTAAACTGGATATCTTGCCCATCGCGCAAGCCGCGTGGGAAGACATTTCAACCACCCGCTGGCATACCTCCTTCTTTTTGAGCGCATGACTGCTCCTGTCAACGATTGGATTGATGAACCGGGCGTCTATCGGCCGTTGCTTCGGCTTTCCTGGCCGGTGCTCTTGGAGCAGGGGCTGGCCCTGCTTGTAGGCTTTTCGGACACGATCCTGACAGGGCACTATCTCAGCGAATCTCATCTGGCGGCCGTCAATCTGATGGCCTACCTCCTGTGGCTGCTCTATGGACTTTTCAGCGTGGTCGCGATTGGGGCCTCTGCGCTGGTGGCCCGGTATGTGGGAGCTCGTCGGATCATGATAGCGGAGCGGTTCATGCACCAGGCCCTGCTGGTAGGTTTCCTGGTGGCCGTGCCGTCGGCAATCCTGGCAGCCGTGCTGGGGCCGAAGATCATCGCGTTTCTCCAGCTCCAAGGAACCTCGGCAAAGGCGGCTCAAAGTTACTGGGAAATCGTCATCCCGGCCATGCCGTTCGTGATGCTCAGTGCGGTGGGGATCGCTTGTTTACGCGGAGCCGGGGCGATGGTTCAGGGGCTCATCATCATGACCATTGTCAACATTGTGAACATCGCGGTGAGCTGGGCCTTCTGCCTCGGTTTTGGACCCTGTCCCCGCTGGGGCTGGGAAGGCATCGCTTTTGGGACGGCATGCGGCTACTGTGTGGGAGGTGTGGTGACGCTGCTCATTCTCGTAAGAGGACTGGCCGGACTGCGGCTTCGCTGGAGGATGTTTCGTTATCAGGGCAAGCTGGTTTATCGGCTGCTTCGGGTAGGTATCCCGGGAGGGCTGGAAACCCTGTCAATGATTCTCTGTCAATTGTGGTTTGTGGCCATTGTCAACGCGCTGGGAGACAAGGCGGCCGCCGCGCACGGAGTCGCCCTTCGCATTGAATCGCTGGCATTTCTCCCCGGTGCTGCCTTCCAGGTGGCGGCGGCCACCATGACCGGCCAGTATCTGGGCGCACGCCAGCCTCATAAGGCCACCCGAGGCGTTATCGCCGCATGCGTTCTGGCGGGTTTGGTGATGGGCACGGGAGCCATTCTTTTCTATACGTTTCCCCTCCAGCTTGCCAGCCTCATGGTGGGCGACCACCAGCGCGATATCGCTCACCTAGCGGCGCCGCTGCTCCGCACAATCGCAGTGGGCATTCCTCCCCTGGTTTTCGTCACGATATTTTCGGGTGCTTTACGCGGTGCCGGTGACACCCGCTGGCCGCTGTTATTCAGCCTGATCGGATTGCTGGGGGTAAGAATTCCCGGTGCGTACTGGCTGACGCTGCCGGGGGTGGTGTTGCCCGGCGTCGCCCTCCCCGTGCCGGGATGGGGACTGGGTGTTCTTGGGGCGTGGTACGCCATGGTGGCGGATCTCTATCTCCGTGCCTGCCTGACAACCTGGCGATTTGTCCACGGAGGGTGGAAAACCATCCGCGTGTAGAGCTGGCCGAGTTTATTAAGACCAGCGTGTCAGCTACACTAAACACGGTGTTCTATCCGTTAACGCCCAATTAAGAATCGTCTCAGCCCAGCGTCGCCAGCTTGGGGTTGCTAAACCGCACCGGCGATCTGGTTGTCATCAGCTAACGATCGGTGAGGAGTGTCATGAAAAAGTGTTCCCACGCACTGGAGGTAGTAAGGAATGTTTCTCGCGCTTCGCTACCGGGGTGTCTCCCGCAAGGGCGACCATGGCAAATGCCAATCGTACTTGGCGTTTTATGGACGATGTACCTCGGAGGACTGTCCCCGGGCGAGGTTCTGGCGGAGACAAAATCCAGTCCATGGCCGCCTCGGCCCAATATCGTCTATATCGTGTCCGACGAACTGGGCTACTACGAGCTTTCCTGCATGGGTCACCCCCACTTCCAGACGCCCAATATCGACCGACTGGCGGCGGAAGGGATACGCTTCACCCAGACGCTGGCAGGAAGTTCCCTGTGCGCTCCTACCCGATGCTGCCTCATGACGGGAAAGCACTCGGGACACACCTCCGTCCGTACCAACGGCGGCGGAACGCCCTTGCGAGCGGATGAACCCACCATCGCTTCCGTGCTCAAGCAGGTGGGCTACGCCACCGGTGGGTTCGGTAAATGGGGGTGCGGGGGCCGGGGCTCTACCGGCGTACCGGAGCGCCATGGCTTCGACATTTTTTTCGGTTACTACGATCAAGTCCACGCCCATTCGTACTATCCGCCCTATCTCATCCGAAACAGTGTAGAGGTCCCTTTGCCAGGCAACCACGGCCTGAGCAACGGCACCACCTATTCGCATTACCTTATTGTGGAAGAAGCCAAAAAGTTTATTCGCGAGAATAAAGATCATCCTTTCTTCTGTTATTTGCCCGTCACGCCACCCCATGGGATTCATGACATCCCGGAAACTGACCCTGCCTGGGCCCTGTACAAAGACAAGCCGTGGCCGCTCGACGCCCGCAAGTACGCAGCGATGGTGAACATGGTAGATCGCCACGTGGGAGAAATTCGGGATCTGCTGCGGGAATTGGGGCTGGAGGAGAAGACGATCATCTTTTTCAGCGGCGACAACGGCGGCCATGAGTACTTCCGCGATGCCGATCATCCTCGGGGATTTCACGCGCCCAACGTGGATCCGCGAACAGGCCAGCAATTTCGTGGTGGCAAGGGCAACCTTTACGAGGGCGGCCTGCGAGTGCCGATGATCGTGTGCTGGCCAGGCCAGATCAAACCGGGTCGGGTGAGCGACCTGCTCTGGTACTTTCCGGATGTCCTGCCAACCCTCGCTGAACTGGCGGGTGCAACACCACCGGCCGACATCGATGGCATCTCCATCGTCCCTGAACTTCTGGGCGAAGACGTGGTCGGTCGAAAACAGCCACAGCACGATTTTCTCTACTGGGAGCTTGGCGGCCAGATTGCTGTCCGTAAGAAGAATTGGAAAGCCATTCGTCCGGGAATGGGCAAACCCTGGGAGCTGTATGACCTTGCCCGGGACATCGGCGAAACACAAAACCTCGCAGCGGACCATCCCGAGATTTTGAAGGAGCTTATCGCACTGGCGGAAAAGGCACACGAGCCCGCGGTGGAGGGCGACTTCTTTGCTCCTGAACTCAATGAAAAAGACCGTCGGGCCAAATTTGGCGATGAGGTACCCCCGGAACAGGTGAATGTCACCATGGTGAACCGGTTGCCGCAGGACGGCATGATCCCGCGGAAGTTTTACACCATTCTTTCCTGCAGCAGCGAATCGCAGAGCAACGACCGCCTGGCAAGGTACGCTATCGATGGTAATCCCCGCACTTGGTGGCACACGCAATTTCAGCCGGATCTGAAGCGACCGCCTCACGAGCTCGTCATCGACCTTGGCAAAGAGTTCACGGTCAGCGGAATCCGCTACCTGGCGCGACAGGACCACACCTGGAATGGAACTTTCAAGGAGTGCGAAATAGCGGTCAGTAAAACTCCTGACTTTTCCGAAGCAACGACGACGCGCGTTGAATTCAGCAAGACCAAAGAGGCCCAGGAGCGGAACATTCCGCCCACCCGTGGACGGTACGTGCGGATCCGTATCCTTTCAGAGATCAACGGCGGCCCGTGGGCATCCGCTGCCGAAATCGGCATTGTCGGTGAGTGATACAGGCTCGAAGGCGACATTTTCCGTTGCATCGCTCGAGCATGCTGGCCTCCCGGGGGCCCAGTGGGCTATCTTTATACATGAGGTCCATCGTCGCGTGTGACAATTGGCCGGGCATTTCCCGCCGGGGCGGAGAGCATACCTCCCGCCGGTAAGCCAGTTTCGCGGAAGAATCATGATGAGTGATCAAACACCGATTCCAGGGCCCGCGGAGGAAGAGATCGTCCGCGCGGAGATTGTCGTTCCCGCAGAAGGCTTTCCCCCGTTGCCCAGGGCTGTCCCTGTGGTTTTGCGTCAACCGCGCATCTGGCCGGTGTTTCTCGTGTTGGCGCTCTCGCTTTTCGTTCAAATCGGGGCGGTGGGCCTGGCCGCGGTTCTGGGCGTCATGGTACGGGCGGGAATGATCGAGTCAGGGTCGGACCTGCAATTTGTCTTCCGTGAGGCCGTCGACGCCCCCGAGTACCTTCTTACCACTGCCGCGTTAACCATGGCAGGATTCGCCCTGCTCGCAGGCGGTGCCACGTGGATCGAGGGTGAAAGGTTGCACGAACGACTTCGACTGTTCCGGCCGGTGGCCTCCCCAGGTCTGCTCATTCTTTCCTTCATTGGCGTGCTCAGCCTGCAACTGGCTTTCGTGGCGGCCACGCAGCTAAAGATTTTTCCTGAATCTGATTTGCTGGAAGAAATGTTTTCCAAAATCAACGCGATGGGGCCGCTTGGCCGACTGGCGGCCGTCCTGTTCATCGGTGTCGCCCCAGGAATCTGTGAAGAAGTACTCTTTCGCGGCTATGTCCAGACCGGATTATCCCGCCGCTGGGGACCGTGGCGCGGAGCTCTGGTGACGGCTGTGCTCTTTGGGGCGATGCATCTCAATTTCCTTCAGGGTGCGTTTGCCACACTTCTCGGACTTTATCTCGGGCTGCTGACCGAACGCACAGGCAGCGTCGTTCCCGCTATGGTCCTCCACAGCATGAACAACGTGCTGGCCACCATTATGGCCATCGGCAATTGGGAACCCTCCTTTGGTCAACCCCAGATCGTGCTGGGGGCAGCCTTTGCTGTGATGGTGATCACCGAGTACGTGGTGGCTGCTCCGCTTCTTCGGGCAGGCCTGCATAGCGTGCCTTCGAGGTCCAATTCGTAGCCTCAATACGACAACCAGTTTGTCACGGCAGCCATCTGGAAGGGGGCCCCGGCGTGAGGTGCGGGAAGGGAGATCCCCTGAGGAGCAACGGCCAGCGAATTGGCGGGTCACAGGGAACTTGCTCCCCCAGGGGGCCCAACTGTCTGGTGGATCACAGTCGGAAGTTAAATGTGCGGGTGACAAACCGCCAGATTCTCTGTCCCAGACTCAGCCAGTGGGCATAATCGACGTGGACCTTGGCACGACCCCGCAGGCCGGGGATCAGCAGTCCGTCCGGATTGGGCAACGGCACGCGGGCCTGATAGACGGTACCGATCGGTTTTTCCACTCCCGTAGTCGGATCCGTCTTGGTGGGAAGTTCTCCCCCCGCCTTGCCGGCCAATCGCGGTGAAGCGGCTTCCACCTCTCGCTTGGCCACCTCCTCCACGTGGCCGGTCAACGTTTTCCAGGGTAGTTCGTCGAGTTTGATGCAAACGAACAAACCAGGCTGAACGAATTCGATGTCCGCCTGATCGATGACCAGGATAGCTTCCATCCTGTTCGGATCGGCGATTGTGCAGAAGAGATCACCCTCCTTGAGGAGAGCACCGATATTCTGTGGTTCCAGGGGACTTCCGGACCACTCCGGCAAAGGTGCGTCGGGGTCTTCATGAGTGACCCTCCAGGGCGGCGGCACCACAACACCGTCGCGGGGGGCAACGAGAAGAAGTCGTTGCTGGTCCGCTTTTCTCTCCGCCAATTGCTGGGCCACAGTCTGGATGGCTTCGCGAAGACTGGGCAACTCGTTGGCGGCTGCCTCGTCCTCGCTCCGACGCCGTTCCAGCGCGGAGAGCCTCGCCGCATACTGCCGATACAGACTTTCCAGCCGGGCGATTTCAATTTCCAGGTCGTGGTCGGCAAGCTTCGCCAGTGGTTGTCCGGCTTTCACATGCTGTCCCGGCCGAACCAGAATCTCTTCCAGCCGACCGGGAACATCCACGTACACCGGGGCCGGATCCTGGGGCTGGATCTCGCAGGTGCACATCACCCGATACGGCAGCGGAACAAACACCACAAAAGCCACGAGGAGAGCCAAACCCACCAGCGTCATCATCAAACGGGGCTTTTTCACTTCGTTCCACCTTCCCGGCACATAAAAGAACTTGCCCAGTTGATACAACGGATGCACGACCAATCCATACAGCGCGCCAATCGCGATAGCGTGACCGATAATCTCCAGTCGATACGGTTTGAAGAATTTATTGAGAAAAAGCAGGATCGAGAGGACCACCACCCAGCGATAGATGGCCGCGGCGACGGAATACGTGATGAACAGGGCGTGATGACGCTGCGGCAAAAAGGGATCCTCCGGCAGTTCCAATCCCAGGAACCATTTGGCCGCCGTCCGGCTGAGGATCTGCGTCGCTTTCTGCCGGAGGTTGGGGATCTCCAAGATATCCGCCAGCACGTAATATCCGTCATACCGCAGGAGCGGATTGCCATTGAAAACCACCGTACTCACGGAGCAGATGAACATCACATTGAGCGCCAGATGGTTGATCAGCCCCGGCTCGCTGAACCACCACACAAACGTGGCGATGGCCGCCAGCGTTAGCTCCACGAATATCCCCGCAGCTCCGATGGCCGCGCGATGCCACCGGTTGGGCAACATCCAGGAGTCCGAAACGTTGCAGTAAAGGCAGGGGGTCAGAACCAGGAGCATGACGCCCATTTCGTGGCACTCGCCGCCGAAATGCTTGCAGCTCAAACCGTGGCCGAATTCATGGAGAATCTTCGTGATCGCCAGCGTCACCGCCAGCCAGAGGGCATTCGTCGGGGTGAAGAACTGATAGAAACTGGGAAGTCGAGAAAGAAACACGCGAAACTCCGCAGCCACGAGGAGCAGTGCCGCCAGCCACAGAATGACGCATGCAATCAGGAAGGCGGGGTGAAACATCCACCGCACCCAGGGATAGAGCGCGTTGAGGATCCGCTCGGGGTCGATACCGCGGAACCGCAGCGCGAGGATATTGCTCAGCGCGTTGATCCACTCCTGTTTGCGGCGCTCGGCACGTCTTTTCAGCAACTGGCGGCCCTGTTCGGGGGCTGCCGCCACCACCAGACCACTCCGATGGAGCATCCCAATGAACTGCTGGAGTTCTTCCAGGGTGATCTTCTGCGGGGGGAACTCCGCTTCAAAACGGGCCTTGATCTCGTCCAGGCTGGAACGGCCATCGAGCTGGTTGAGAATGAAGAATTCCTCTTCCTGGAATCGGAAATAGTTGAGGCCGACCGGATCCTTCACCACCCAGTACACCTCGCCCTCATAGCGCTGACGCTGGGCCACCAGATCCGGGCGTTTCCGGATCGGAAGAGGTCGCGCCGAACTGGAGAGCAGACTATCCGCAAGTGTGACCATGCGCTCTCTTGGCCCACAGGGCGATCAACACGTCACATACAATGTGCAAATCCCGGCAAGAACCGATGCTTGGCCGTCCTTATCTGGAGCTTCCCGCTCATGGGTTCAATCGAATCGTAAGCTGGCCGGTCAACCCCGGCCGGAGCAACCAGTGGCCGCTCCGCTCGTCCCGAACATTGACGATTTCCGCCCATACCATGAATTCGCCGGTCACTTCGACCACGGGGCTGACGTACACCACCTGTCCCTGAAACTGTCGTTCTCCCAGTTGCGGGAGCTTGACGACAAACACCACCGGCGCCTTGTCGAGCTGGGCCGGCAGGTACTTTTCTGCACTAACCATCCCCTCGATCCGCAACCGGTCCATCCGCACGACGTGAAAAACGGGATCTCCCGGTTTCACCCATTCCCCGGCATGCAAGAACCGTTTGATAATAACCCCATCGATAGGGGCCACGATCTGGTACATTCGGAGCTGCTCCTCGACCTCAGCCAGCTCCGCCTGACGAACCTGTACGGTGAGTTTGGCGACTTCCAGATCGTGGGCCGCTTGCTCGATCGCCAGCGAGGTTTTGCCGCGTTCTAGCAGCAACCGCCGTAGTTCTGCCTGAGGGACGGCACCCGGGGCCCTGGTGTTAGCATCCACGGCCTGCTGATATTCCGCATCCGCCACAAGGTTGGCCCACTTTGCATAGCGCACATTGACATCGTTGTCAGCATCTTTTTTGGCAGCTTCCAGTTGATAGCGTTTGACGTCCAGGGTTTTCTGGAGCACCGCATCATCAATTCGCCCAAGGACGTCACCCCGTTTAACAGTGTCCCCTTCCTTCACAGAAAGCTCAATCAACTGTCCCTGGACACGTGCGGGAACCTGAGCCTCGTCAATGATGGAGACGGGGCAATTCGGGAGAGTGACCACCGCGGAATCCGCCGACGGTGCAGCCACCTCAAGTCCCCACAGTACGATATTGAGTACAAACCATAACATCATGGTTGTTCCGTGTTAAACTGTCGATTGATCCCCTGTAATCTGACCGGACGAATCCAGCCGATCCCTGGTACGATCTCCTATTGCCGGGTGACAGGCATGGTTTCCTTTACCACAAGTAGAAAATAATCCGCGTCTGAATGAATGCGATAAGATCGCGGAACCATGCGTATCCCATGGATCGGGTACCACAGTGAACTTTGGCGCTCACGGTAGCACCCGGCCGTAATTGAGCGGGATCAAAATCCTCCTTGTTGATGGCGACTTTGATCATGACCACGTTACCTTCCTCAGGAAGAACCTCCGCCGAGGCATAGATGTTCTTAACCCGGCCCATACGTACCCGACCGGGATCGGTGGCCAGGACATATTCCACCGTGAGATCTTCGTTGGGATCGCGCTGCTGAATCTGACGGCGGGCGAGGGCGATCTCGCCCATCCGGTCTTCAGCCATATGCAGTTCCAGCTCCCAATCCCCTGTGGTGTCGGCGATCCTCATGAGGATCTGACCCCGATTGACGGGCCGGTTGATGAGCCGGTTATAAACGTCCCACGTGACCACGTCTCCGGTAATGGGGCTGACGACGGTCAGTTCCTTCTCCTTTTCTTTGAGGATCGCTCGTTGGGCGATGAGGCTGATCTGCCGGGCTTCCAGTTCTGCAAGTTGCCCGGTGAGTCGATTCCGCTCCTGAAGACTGAGTGCCCGAAGGTCAGCGAGTTCCCGCCGAATGGTAGCGATCTGTTTTTGGTTGGAGGCCAGTTGGCCCTCGATTTCCAGGATATTCTGTTTCAATTCTGTATTGCGGAGCCTGGCCAGGACCTGGCCCGCTTCCACATGCTGTCCGTGCTGCACCAGCACCTCGTCAACCACTCCGTCAATGCCAGCAAAGACGTCGCGTTTCACGACGGGTTCCAGCGTGCCCCGGGCATGAAGTTTGTACGGCCACGGTATGAAAATCAGCATCAGACAAACGAGGACGGCCAGAACGCCGAAAAGCACGGTGCGAGGCAGCATTCGTGCCTGGGTGACCAGGCGTGATTTGCCGAGCGCTTTCCACAGTGGCATGAGAAAAAGCTCGTTATGTTCCACCGCGTTGGCCAGCGCGATGGCGGCATGCTCGGCAACGACTTCGACACGCTGTCGCAGTTGCGGCGTGATGCGGCTGTCTTCGATCTGCTCCACGATCATGGTGGCCACCGGCGGCGGTCGGTCCACAGGACGGTCAGCCTCGCTTTCATCGGTGGGGGGAGGTGCCGGCCGCCCCAGGGGAATGACAATCACCGTCTTGGAATGCGACTCATCCACATACTCCTGGAGCGCATCCTCTATCTGCGGAGCCAACTGCGAGGTATCACCACAATACCAGACACTCTCCTGAGCCGCCGCAACGACCGTCGCCAGATCTCCCAGGAGTCTGACGACATTCGATCGCTTGTTCACCACATCCTGGCCAGAAATGGCCTCGATCACCTGGCGGCGTCCCCGTCGAACAGAAACACTCACCCGATCACAGTCGATCAGCCGGCGTGCTTCGTTCGCCAGGGTGTAAGCGGTTTCACGAGGGTCCAGGCTTTGATGGATCAAACGGGTGAACTCTTCCAGCCGGGACCAAAGTATCTGACGATCAGAAAGGCTTTTGAGTTGCTGGGTCTTGAAATAATCGCCCGCCAGATCGCACATCTGGGTCAAAAATCGCAAATAGCCCTTTTGGGCGGGCGGAGGAGCGTCCGGACGCTGGAAGACTTCCACAAGACCGACCACTTCCAGTTCGGTCTTCACAGGGCCGAGAATGAGCAGAAAATCCGTGGGATTTCCTTCCCCGTTGTTCTCGCCGCTGCCCGACTGCGGTGGGACAAGAAGGGGCTCCTTGGTTTGAAGCACGCGCTGAAGCAGACGATTGTGCCGCTGGCGTCCTTCGGGGTCTTCCGCCAGCCGCGTCTGCTGAAGGTTCATCTGATAAGCCAGGCTCAGGCGTCCCTGGCCCTCGGTGAGCCAGAAGGCCCCTCCCACGGCAGCTAACGCCGTGACCACCCTGGGCAGAAACTCCGCGCAGTATTGTTCCGGAGCCAACTCCGCCCGAGAGGAAAGCTGTGCTATCTCAGCGACAAGCTGACGAATCTGCTGCCGCGTCTGTTCAATCAGTTCGGGATCGAGGGGCTGTTCTGTGCTCATCCAGGTGGACACTGGTCAGGAAAGCTCCTGGGCGGGCGTAACACCAAATCTTGGTAAATCCTCTACTTCCATTGTAACCCATCGGTCCGGAAAGCCGCCCCTGTGGATGACCCGGCCACGACCCACCCCTTGTCACATTCCTATCAGACTATACCTTACAAATCGCGACTCGATTGCGCAGGAATGACCTCCGCTGGAACCAGAGCGTTGCGAAACACCACCCCGCCACATGACTCCCGCCCGGTGTGTTCCCTCGGGGGAAACGACTTGAGCCGAGATGGGGTACGTGTCAGAACGCCAGGCCGCCGCCCAGGAAAACGGCGGAATTTGGTTTATATTTATCGGTCCAACCAGCCTCGTAAACGAGCTCTCGGGAGAACGCCAACCCCACTTCGATATAGCCCCGGAGGCCCCGCATGCGGTAGAAGTCCAACCCGGTCGCCAGACGCAGGTCGTTGTAATCGACTCGTTCGGTCGCACCCGCATTGATGCCGCTGGTTCGCTTGATCGTCCACGAATCGCCGCCGTAATCACCCCGCACGTACCACCAGATATCGGCACCCACGGAGCGTGGAAGTCGCATCGCAAACCGCGGATTGGGAAACAGGATGGAGATTTCCATGCTGGGATCATTCGCGTTGTCCACCCAGATGGCACCACCGGCGGGGAGCATTTTGATACGCACACGATCCAGATACATCACGCCCCCCTTTAGCTTCCAGTTGGGGGTCATATTCAGCGTCAGGTATCCCGTCCCCTGAAAGCGGAGGCTATCTGCCGTAACCCGTTTGAAGTCGGAATAGACCCCGATACGAAAACTGAGTTCACCTCCCAGCACGGGAGTCAATTGGGGATTCCATGCAGCGTCCAGGTAGGCGTCATAAGTAACTGAGGGCATGTCCTGGGACTGCGGAAGTGCGGAAGAGATCGGCCCATTCCACCAGTGGAAAGTGAATCCCGGCGTCACTCGCAAGGGCGGTCCGGCGGTGCTCAGAAAAGGGAACGCAAATGTGGAATACAATTCGAGATCGTCCACGCCGAGTTCAGAGCCGCCGTTACCCGGAATCCATGTGAACCGAAATCCGGTGGACTCCCGAAATTTGATCATCGTGTTGTAAAAGTCCTGGCCACCGACCCCCGGGAATATTCCGCCCTGAGGAAACACGCTCTGGGTACCCGTGCCGGGAGCGGCATATGGGTCCCAGTTGGAAGGTGGCGGGGTCGCGCCCTGGTAAATCGCCCCAGGACCAGGGGCCACTCCGGGACCGGCCGGGGCATAAGACGGCACCTGCCCTGGGGGATAGTTCAAAGCAGGCGGCGCTGTGGCCGATGGTGGTGTAGCGGGCGGAGGAACGCTCCACGGGGAGGGTATCGTATCATTTCCTTGCGGCGCAGGTGCCGCGCCGTAAACGCTACTCTGTCCCGGAACAGGAGTGGCTGCTCCGGGCGTCATCGGCTGAACCTGCGTGCCGTACACTCCTCCTGAGGTAGCCGGGGAACCGTAAACACTCCCACTTGGGGCCGGGGCGGTCGGCTGAACATTGCTCCCTGATGACGTGGTGGTCCAGGTCCCTTGAGAAGGGCTGGTGCCGCCAGTCGGTGGCTGGGTCTGAGTGCTCAAAGACGCTGTAGGGAACCGCACCCGTTGCGCCTCGGCAGTCGCGGAAAAAACCAGCGTCCCACACAGCACGGCCCAAACCGGGATGACCTCCCACCCACGGGGAGGATACTCGCGTCGCGGCTTTCGGATCATCCGTTGCACGGCCGGGCACTCCGTGCCTGTAAGATAAACAAGACAAATAACGCTCACGCCGACCTTTGCCGACGGCAAAGGCTGTTCCTTCAGCGAACCGGGAACGACAATACGGAGATGCTGCTAATTACCCTTCCTTTTCCTCGCCGTCAAGAGAGAAGCCACCGAGAAGCGGGAAGCGGGAAGCGGGAAGGCTGCACCGGAACCGGCTGCACGCAGTCCCCGAACGGCCGATGAAAATCGTCGGCGTGGAGGCTTTGTCCCGCGGACGCAGTCGGGAAGCGTTCAATTCGACCGCTGTCGAAGCAAAGGCGGAAGATCTGCTGACATGGTAGTCCGTGCGTGAAAGCACACAATTTCTTTGTACCGCCTGGGGAGATGGGGTGCGAAAAAAGAATGTTCCCACTCCTGGAAAACCCCATCAATCTCGCGGCGCAAAGTGCAAAAGATAAACTTAGCGGCGCGAACACTGGGGATGAGTCAGCCACCTGCCAGTTCTTCGGTCAAGCAACCGTCCCGCAGGATTCTCCGTGGGAGCTGGCAGTCACGTCGTCGGAGCCTTCGGTTAACTGCGCGTCCGATGGCCTGTCAGCCATTTCACGGGATTTAACTTCGGGTTGTGGCAGAAAAACGAGTTCCAGGGGATTGTCAGCCGTCGGATCGGCGATTCGCAAAGCAGCGCGTCCCGTAACCAGCATTTGCAAAGTATCGCCGATCAGTTCGCGTCGCCATCCCTGGGCGAGAATTGGCGGGGAGTCATCCGTGCTGCCAGAGAGATAGTAAGCCAGCCAGTCTCGCAAATCGTTGGTCCCGCCCACCAGTCCCACGGCAATTTGTTTTTTCAAACACAGGCTTGCCAGGGCGCTATAGAGAAATTGTCCAACCACGGGGGACTGCTGAACTCCAGGCCGATTGGGAAGCTGTGGCCATTTTTCCGGCGGTAGGGCAATCGCCTGTCGGATGCACGCGGAAATCATCGGCACGAGGTGGCGCACCGCATGATGCGACATCCCGCGAATGGCAAGGATTCGCTTGGGATCACCGGAAGCTCGTCGTGCTAACTCGACCAAAAGATCATCCCGTAATACGCGGCGCGGTGGAACATTTCGTCGGGCGGCCTCCTGTTCCCGCCAGTGCCACAGCTCGCGGAGAATTGCCAATTCTCGGCGGGATACCCCACCATAACCCGTCAGCCGCCGCCACCGCTCTTCCCCTTCAGCCTGAATCGCCATCTGTTGCTGCCGCTGGACTTCCTCCTTCAACCACTCCAGGCGATTGAGACGGATAAGCTCGCCCTCCAGGCGATCCCTCAGGGGTAGCAGATATCGGACGTCATTGAGGGCGTACTCGATCTGTCTGTCACTCAGCGGTCTGCGACGCCAGTCGGTCCGCGTTTCATGCTTGGTTACAGAAATCCCCAGATATTTCTGCAGAATGTTGGCAAGTCCGGCGGGATACTCCAGCCCTGTCAGACCAGCGGCTATCTGCACGTCGAAAACACGATCAGGAAACCGCCCGATGGCGTGATAGCAGAACTGAAGATCAACTCGGCCCGCGTGGACGACCACCTCGACGTTCCCCTCCACGATGGCCTCCCAGAATCGTCGCACGGAGCCCAGCGGGAACGGATCGATCACCACCAGTTCATCGTCAAAGGCGACCTGGATCAGGCAGAGGTTGGGCTGATAGCTGTCCTCGGCGACAAACTCTGTATCCAGCGCGAGCCGAGGTCGCTCCCGCAGTTCTCGACAGAAAATCTCGAAGTCATTGACGGCGGCTATGCGGCGAACAGGGTGACGATCTTCTCCACCAGTTGCGGACTCCCGATTCACTGAGCACCCTTTCTTTCGTCACTTTCCAGTTCTTGCTGGGCAACGCTATCAGACCGCCCGCACTGTTTACTGTTCGTAGTCCTCCAACCGCACCCTCTAGGAGGCCTGCCAACGCGGGGATGCCCCAATTTGAGTCACCTGAGCCACGGCCTGTGGATTCAAACCGTGAATGCAACGCGCGGGTACGTTTGCATCGACTGCGACCACGTTCCAATCAACGAACCGCTCCCACGGCGGGAATCGAGGCGGCGACGTCCTGCGCCAGAATCTCCACGGATAGCAGCTCCACCACGAGGTCAATTTCTTCAGTTGGGGTCACCTCTCCTGCGTCATGGGTCACAAAGATATCGATCGACTGCCGACGGGGCTTGCCATCAGTGAGTGTTCTCACGTCGTCCAACCATATCCCATCAGAGATCGCCCGCTGGGTAATGCTCTGGATTTTCCGCCGATAGAAACCTGAAACGGCAGCCAGCGTGCTGCGACCTTCCAGCCGGATGTAGTGGACGCGCATGGGATCGAATTGCACGCCGGGGAGTTCCTGTTTGAGTTGTGAGTTTGGCCAATCCAGGTGATACTCGGCGACAACGGCACAATTGGGGTGGGCCTCTTGAAATTCAGGCGGCCGTTTCTGACTAACCGATTCCAGAGCACCGGGATCCACAGTGGCGAGCCGATCGGCCGCCTGCTTCAGCTCCCGGCAGACGGAGCGTCCAACGTTCTCGGCCATTAGCATCCATCGCACCTTGGCAGGCAGGGCTGCTGTGCTGGCCACGCCTGCCTGACCAGGGGGCATCGTCCCGCTGCCGTATTCTTCGCCGGATTCCGGTCCTCCGGAATAGCCCGGTCCCGGCCGATATCCCGGGCGGACAGGCGGGCGCCGCAGCGAGGGTCTCGTGGGTCGATTCACATTGGGTTGAGGTGGTTCCTCTCGCGGGAGGCTTTTCACAACAACCACCATGCCGGGATCAATGGCGAGATTATTGCCCAAGCCGAGTGCTGCCAGAGGTTCCGGACCTTCTTCTAACTTGGCCTTCAGGATCCCGCTGAGTCTCAATCGAACGGAGCTCATGGGGAAAGTGGCTGCCAGACAGATATCCCGAGCGCTCTCTTTGAGCGAATTGACCTGCCGCAAACGTGCTTCGATCAGAGCCACGGCATCGGGCGTCCAGAGTTTGGGGGCCAGCTTCAACGCCATGTCGCGTGGCAACCCTTTTACCATCAAGCGCCGTTCCTGGCTGACCAGCTTCGGCACCGACTGAGCAGTTCCCCGTGTTACACCAGGTTGACCGGGAGCGGCCCCTGGATAACCCGGCGGATAGCCATAACCGGGCGGCGCGGAACTCGATGATTCTTCTGGCGAAGATGGTGGATAACCTGGATATCCTCCCGGAGGACCCGAGGTATAACCGGGGGCTCCCGATCCCGGATAGCCTGGATAACCGGCCCCCGGATAGCCGACCGGTGTGCCCGGCGGGCCCCCCATTGGCCTTGCCCCGGGTATCTGTTGCGCAAGCCGTGCCAGGTCTTCCAGCCCCTGTGGATCTTCCGCACCGATTACCGCCGCAAACACGGCTGCGTTGAGTTCCGTAAGCGCATCCACAATCCAGCCCACGGTGGGATCTTGCGGACTGCCTTTTTGCAGGAACACCAGTAGGACAGGGAGATTCTCCGGCACAGGCTGTGTCAGGACCGGCATCATGAGTTGCCGATCGGCCGGGCGGGCATTGGGACTCAGGACGTGCGTCGCTAAAGCCAGCCGAATTTTTTCAGTCATTACATCCTTGACGAGATCGAAGAGCAGTCGCTGGATTTCATCTCCCGTCATTTTGCGCTGCGGACCGCCGGGGCCGCTCGCTCCGGGATAGCCTGGGTATCCTTCTGGCGGGTAGCTCGAAGAGTACTCCTCACTGGAGCTTTCATAGGATGGAGCACTTCCCGGGGAACCATAACCGGAGGTATATCCAGGTGGTGGACCGGAAACACCTGGGTACCCGGCAGGAGGACCGTATCCACCGGGATATGCTCCCGGTGCGCTGCCGGCTGCTTGCTTGGGAAGTCGGGGTGGCTGCGTGAGGACTTCGATCACAAGGTCTTCATAAACCGGTTTGGAAAGATTTTGGGCTACCTCGCGAAGAGTGGTCTCAACCCCCACTCGATCGTCCACCACTTCCAGCTTGGCATCCAGGAGATCCTTGATCACGCCGACTGCGGCGGAGGTGCCCAGCTTGACGAGAGCCGTGGCTGCCGCTTTCAGGACGTCAACATCAAACCCAGGATTCGCGGCTGTTGCACCGGAAGGGCCCATTCCCGGCGGCGGGCCAGCCGTGGGTGGGCCACTGCTGTAACCTTCTTCCGGGGGAGGATACGGAGCTCCGGATCCATACGGGCCGCCCGAACCGTATGGCGATCCGGAACCATAAGGACCACCGGAACCATACGGCCCGCCCGATGCAGGCTTCGCTGCCGGAGGCTTTTCCATAAGTGCCTTCAGAATTTCAACAGCTTCGGCCTCGCGCTGGCCGGATGTGGCATCGGCCACCAACCGATCGACGGCCTCGAAGAGTCGCTTGTCCTGCTTTTGTCGGGCCTTTTTGAAATCGTCGAAAGTCCATTGGCCTACATCCTCGGGCAGCTCCTCCTTTTTTTCTTCCTTAGCCTGTTGCTGGGGAGGACTTGGAGGCGGCGTGGGAGCCGGCGGCGGAGCGACCACGGGTGGGCCGGAACTGGAAGTCGCGGCAGTAGTATCCCCACCCCGGCTACATCCGATGACGCACAGGCCCAACATACCCAGGACAAGACTGAGCCAAGCTCCCCAACTCCGCGCGGTGATGAGCTTCATGACGATCACCCTCCGTTCCCCGGGATAGTCAGACGGATCACTTTTTCTACCGCCTGACCTAATCAGCCCGATACGTATTTTCCCCCAATCGTTCGGTACAATCCGCACGACTGCATCAAGCCCGGCAATCCTCGCTGCACCGCCTTCCATTGTACCACTTTTCAACGGTGTTTCGTAGCAATTCGGGGGTTAGTCCACAATTCTCATAACTGTGGAACAAAATTGCCTTTGACATATTTGCCCTCTGCGTTCTAGGGTACTGAAAAGGGCCGATAAGGCGGGTTTTCCCCCTGGCCGCGGAAGGTGTTCGTCATCTGTCGGTACGGTGGAGGCGATTCCTGTTAACGCACTGCAGCACACCCTTGGATCAGCGTGAATCCCATGGCCGCGGAAGGAGGGCCGAATATGAACATTCTTCTGTTCGAGGATGAGCTTGTCACCCAACTTTATCCCATCACGACAGGCCGCCCGGCGTTTGCCATTTCGTGCGGCGGTTATCGACTTGTGGAGCTTATTCGTCGGTTCGAAGCAGCGATCTACGGGGACGTCCGCCCACACTTGAGGGAAATTACACAACTGGATTTTGGCCTTTCATCACCACCCGAAATCTGGGAAGGACGCTGGCTGTTCGTCAATGCCCGGCTGGTTCCCAGCGTCAGCGCTATGGGGATTCTCAGGGAACTGGTCGAAGACCACCGCAATGTGCTTGTCCGGTGGAACAACTATACCGCGGCTGCCGCCGTAACGTTTTCAACTCCCGTTCAGCGACCGCGAGAGTCGGTATCCGAGTTTCTGGTTCGTCAGTGCGCGGACGACCATGTTGAGGTTCAAGAACGTCACCTGGTGCTGATCGAGTATCCGCACGAGGTTGTCAAGTACCATATGGAGATTCTCGGCGAGAACCTCGCCGACAAGATCGCACGTGGAAATTATCGGCAGTTGTCAGACGGGCTATTCGTGGGAGAGAACGTCGTCCTCGGGGATTACCTGAGCGTCGATAGCACGGCAGGCCCGGTCGTCATAGAATCCGGCGCGCGTATCGGGCCGTTCTGTCACTTTCAGGGACCGGTCCTCGTAGGCCAAAACGCCAAACTCATTGAACAGGCCTCACTGAAAGACAACGTGGTGCTGGGACATACAACCAAAGTGGGTGGCGAAGTGGAGGCGTCTATCATCGAACCATACAGCAACAAGCAGCACCACGGTTTTCTGGGCCATAGTTATCTGGGAAGCTGGGTCAACCTGGGCGCGGGAACCTGCAACAGTGATCTCAAAAATACATACGGGCTGGTGGTCATGGAGTATAACGGCAGGCGCGTGCCCACGGGGATGCAATTCATGGGCTGTATCATCGGCGATTACACCAAGACGGCCGTCAACACCGGGATATTTACCGGCAAGGTCATCGGCGTGTGCTGCATGGTGTATGGATTCGTGACGACAAACGTGCCCAGTTTTACCAACTACGCGCGGCTCTTTGGACAGATGACCGAACTGCCCGTCGAGGTGGCCATCGCCGGCCAGCAGCGCATGTTTTTGCGGAGAAATGTGACGCAGCGGCCGTGCGATATCCAACTCATTCGTGATATGTACGAGCTGACGCAGGGCGAGCGGCGTCTGGCCAATGCCCCCCTGGTGCTTTAAGAACGGTTTTCACCGGAAACAACCGGCGGCCTGTATTCTCGGTATCGCAGACTGGCGGAGGTGTGCCGCTGCTCATTTTATGGATAACGCAGGCCCTCTTTCTGCGATGGCAACCCGCCGCAACCGGAGGCGGCAATCCGTCATTTCCGGAACTTGGCTGTCACGCGGTCTAGCGGCACGTTGGTCCTGTGATCTGCACGGGGACCATCCTAACTTTTTGCTACGGAGATGTATTGATTGACTGCTTGATTGCCACGCTACGGCCGGCAGGCACGGTGATTTCTTTTCCATCAGAAAAACGCACCGTCACGGGCACGGCACGGAGGTTGAACGCAACGTACGTGCGCTGTTCTCCTTTGCGAAACACAGCGTAGAGGGGATGGTCGGCGGTCACCGATCGATCCACCCGACCCATGTCCAGAAGGCTGTGGATCCAGCAATATGTATTGGTCTTTGAGTTTCCGGGCTCTGGCTTAAAGGTGCCGGCTGCGGCATTGAATTGGCGAAGGGCGTCCTGGGGATCGTCGAGTGCACGGTACATCCAGATTAAATCGGCCCATTGATCCCAACGTGGACCACCTTTGTGCGCGACTAGGGCTTGATAGTTTTTGCGCACATATTCCGGGTATAACCCAAGGTAGAGCGATCCACCGTGGAAAGGCAACCAGTTAATTCCGTGGATTGCCTCGGGCCTGGCAGAGAACCACGTCGCATAGTCTGCCTTGCCACCCCAAATAATTCCCACCACGGCTTCATTAAAAGATCGGGGACGATTCTCGCCGGAAACATCAAACCAGTATTCATTAATGGCGTACAATTCGCTGGTGTAAAGGTAAATCCCAAGATCGCGGAGCGTGGTGTTGCCCGTCGCTTCGCCCAGGAGAATGAGAGCACACCAGGCATTCATGGCTTCGGAGGAGGACTCCTGATTGTTGCCATCTGCGAACCGAGCATGCCCGCTGGCCCAGCTATGTCCGGCGTACACATCAAAGCATCGCAAGAATGGGAAGCGTGGATCACCGCGCCGGCTGCACGCGATGTCGTCGATCAACATCTGTAACACGCCGCCCCATCGCGACGGATGGGCCCACCGCGGATCATACCGCACAATTTCAGCAGCCGCTCGGAGAAAATAACCGTAGTGAAAGTGATGGTCGTTCAACTCTGTATCGGTCCCGTAGGCGGCTGGATACCCGATGAGCGTGCCCCATCGGGCATCGTAGTAGAACAGGCCCGATGATTTGAGACGGCCATCGTCGTCAACCGCGGTAAACCAGGCTTCAAGACGTTGCCGGATTTGCCGGAGAACTTCTTGGTGGACTGCGCGATTGCCGCTTTCCGCTGCCAGGGCAGCCAGCGTAGCCTGTCTTCCGAGCCATTTGCCTTCCCAGTACGTGTCTCCGGGGGCACCTCGTGGTTCAGCACAATCTTCGACCAAATATCGATCGACAACAGTTCGATTCCAGCTGGACGTGGCCGGGAGCGCAGGGAGTACACCGGGAAAAGTCATCCGGACTGTGAACGATCGCCCCTCGGCAAGCTTCATTGTTCCGCGAACCGAGGCATATTCATAAGGGAGAATTTTGACGTCGGCATTTTTCCATTGATGGGGATACAGGGCAAAGAGCGTCCCCGGTGCCGACCCTTCGTATTCCACCGTTGTGTAGTTGAAAGTGGTGACAACGGAACTCGTGGCCGGATCGTACTTCCAGTGCACCTCTGTTCCCATCACATGAGAGTGCGCATACCGGGAAAATAGGGCGAACACTTTTTCGGATCTTTCCGGCAAAAGTGCGAGCGAAAATCGCGGGCTTTGATCCGCAAGATTGACCCAGGTCTTCTCATCGACCGCTGTCCATTTTGAACCCCGTGGTCCAAACAGGGCATAATGCTTGCCGTTTACACTCACCGCAACCGCGTGTTGCGCGAGGCTGCCCGCCCAGATTTCGGGTTTTTGTGCGAATACGATGCGCGCTGCGCCGCCACGATACTGGGCATACACGAACGGAGATCCATGCCCATAGGTCAGACTCATACCCTTTTTGAGATCACCGAATCGCACGGTGACAAACCAGTCACTGTAGGCTTCCACACGCGCTTCATCGAATGCCGCAACGTTGGAATGGCCAATCGTCAAATCCGCGGAATTGTTGGGCATGCTGGCGAGAATACTTCTGGGCGTCACCATGAGGTGCGGTCCGGGATAAAACACCCGCAAACCGGTTTTCTCCGCGCGCACTGCCAGAGGATGAGGATATTGAGCTTCGGAAAGTGGCATCCACAGAACACTGCTCCACCATTGATTGGTGGGAAACGGTGGACGTAGCGTATCTGTCGCATAGACAGTCTCCGGAGGCCGCCGCGCACCGGCCGGGGCCACTCGTGCGTAGCTCCCCGCCCCCACACGCTCAACGGATGGTATCGCGGGCAGTTCACTCGCCAGCACGGAAGGCTCGGCAGGCAGCACGAGAAACAGAACGAGACCGGCGAAGGCGACTTTTTCTGGGAGCACATTTCGATTGGTCGCGGTTCGGTGAGTACCGATCTTTAGGATCATTGCGACGAGACTCTTTCATCCAACCAATGGGGTCACACATCCGCTTCGTTTGTGCAGCCTCTCGTTCCTCAATTTATTTCCGTGCAGACCGTGTGAATACCCCGGAGCACACGATTTGATCGAAAAAACATCGGGATGATAGACACGGAAACGTTATTTTCAAACCCTTTGGCCTGAACTGCCGACTCATGGGGGTGGAATGCTCACGTGCTCTCGTAGCGACGCCACCAGTGCCGCAAACTTCCTGAGCTTAGAATCGGGCAGTGTGTGAGAAAGGCATTGCTTTATCCACGCCAGGCCCGCTGTGGGATCCTGCGAGACCGCCAGATAGACCGGCCCGCCGTACCTCGCGGGAAAGCCCAAACCGCACACCGCTGCCACGTCGATCATGCGCCAATCGGCAGCAGCGCCCTCTTGAACAAGCGACAATGCTTCCCCCACCATCGCAGCGAGCAGGCGTTCGCCCATTTGTTCCGTCACGCTTGTGGACGGGGTCGTCACCCAGGGCGCCAGGAGTTTTTCCACGGTGGAGTCCGTCTCGGGGCTGGCGGTCCAGGAAGTGACGTCACTGTACTGATAGAATCCCCGGCCCGTTTTTCTTCCCAATCGCTTATGCTTGAGCAACGTCACGAGGATGGGGGAAGCTTGAATCCGATCGGGAAACGCCTCCCAGAGAATCCTGCCGGCTGCCCAAACTGTGTCGAGCCCGATTTCGTCCATGATCCGCAACGGTCCCATTGCAAAGCCCACGCGGAGGGCAGATTCATCGAGAGCTGGAATTCCGGCACCGTCGGCAAGTGATCGGAGGGCTTCGTCGAGGTACGCGAAAAGCAGTCGGTTGACGACAAACCCGGGAGAATCGGAAACCGTCAGCGGAAGTTTCCCCAGTGCCAGCGCCTGTCGCATGACAGAGACCGCAAGCAAAGGCTCCGGCTGCCTGTGGCCAATGACTTCCACCACGGGGCGCTCGCGAACCGGATGCAGAAAATGCAACCCCATCAAGCGCTGAGGCCCGCGGAGTTCTTTCGCCAGACGACCCACCGGAATCGTGGACGTGTTCGTGAGAAAAACACGGTCCGGTGGTACCAAATCTTCCAGTTGCTTAAAGATCGCCTGTTTGAGGGGAAGATTCTCGGGCACGGCCTCGATGACGCACGCGCAATCGGCCAGGTGGTGCAAATCCGATGCGCAATGAAGATGTGAGAGAAAAGCGGAAATCTGGCTCGCATCTCTTATTTGAAACTCCAGTTCATGGCGAACGCGCTGCGGTGCGGTGGCCAGTGCCTCGGGGGCATTATCAAAGAGAACCACCTCGCATCCCCGGCGCAGATGGCACGCGGCTATGCTGATGCCCATCAGGCCAGCACCCACAATGCCGACGCGCGAGAATGGCGTCGGGGTGTTCTGAGCCACACACTCAAGGACAGAGGCGAGACTTTCTGGACTGAATTTTTCCGGAATCTGGCCAATGAGGTCTGTTGGTTCCCCCGCCTCACGAATCGCCCGTTGCAAGCACAGCCGGACACTCGACGCTAAATATCTTGTGGCCGCCTCCGGATCGATTACGGGAAGAGTCATTGTGAAGGCATTTCCTTTTTCTGAAATGCTTCATCATTCAAAAAAAAACGAGACAGTTTGCGGGGAGTCCGATCAAGATCGCGAGCAAGCCCTCATCGAGGTTCGGTGACGCTGTCACGAGGCGGGTTGATTGGGTGCGCCCGCCGGAGGTGCGGTGCCGCTTCCACCGGCGCTCGCCGCCAGTGATTGGAGAGCTGTATTCAGCGTATTGAGCGCGGGGGGCAGAAGCCGGACAAGCTCGCTCGCTGGATTCCGGGCACTGGCAGAATCGTTGAGGGCCTTCGTGATACCGTCAAGGGCCGTGTTGAATTTGCCCACGAGCTGATCCTCCGGCTTGCCCGTCAACATACTCCGCACACCTCGAATGCCCTGTTGCGCACACCCCACATAACGCGCAATCTTTCGAGCTTTGAGATTCTCCAAGGAACCACTTTGGCTGGCGGATTGGATGTCCGCCACACACAGGTCGAGCACCATCTTTCCCAAGCTCTGCACCACCGCCAGTGGCGAAACACCCTGGACCTGCGAGTAATCAAGATTTCCCAGTGCGGATGCCGCTGCCAATCGCACCGCCGGCGCCTCGTTCTCGTCACTGACGAAACCGACCAGGAACGTCACATTTTCACCATTGGCACCGGCTTGTCGTGTGGCCGCGAGGACGTCGATGGCGCGAACTCGAAACCATTCGTGAATCTGAGGATCACGGTTTGGGGGCGCGTTTTTATCCCCAGCCAGCTTCCGCAGCAGAGGAATGACCTGCTGGTCCCGCATGTTGGCATCCGGAATGCCACAGGCACAGTGGCGTTCCAGGCCCACAAGTGCCGCCAGCCGCAGGGCATCGGGCTGATTGGTGTCCTGAACGAGGGTAAGCAAAAATGGCAGCGCGGCGGGGAGCGGCGTGGGAGGTTGCATGCCACCACCCGTGGGACGCTCCCGCTCATTCAGTTCACCAATGGCCAGCACTGCACTGACACGGACGGCGGGATCGAGCTGATTATTCTGAGCGAAGTCGCTCAACGTACGGAACGCGATCTGCAGGAGGAGGTCACGCGGAGGCCCACCGCCCCGTGCCGCATTGCCCAGATCGCTCACAATAAGCTGCGACCGTAGCTGCTGGAGTCGCGACCGATTGCTTGCCTTGGTCCAACTTGGGAAAAAGTACTTTTCGTAATAATCCTGAAAAAGCTGCTGGCCATTGGCCACCGCGGAAAAGTTTCCCTCCCGGAGCATTCGTTGCACGGTGGCCGCCTGCTTCGCCAGGCTATCATCGGTAGAAAGCTCGAGATAATTCGGGATAGTCGGGGGGACCGGTTTTTCCTCTGGCTGTTGGGGAGCCGTGCCTGGCAAACCCGGGATTCCGGGCAAGCCGGGAATGGTGGGTGGCGGACTGCCAGGCTGCGTTAACGGAGGTGCCGAACCCGGCGGCTGAGCACCTGTCCATTCGGCAGGAAGTACCCCCAGGCTGACAGCACACAGGATGCACAACGAGAAGACCACACGCGGACGGATCCGAGAAGACGGTTTTCTGTTCATCTGCCTATCCCGATTAAACTGTGCTTGCCGCGATTTGCGGATATACCCCGGCTATGTTCCAGCGTACTCAACGGCTGTTTCGAGTGTCAAGCGACCGGGAGTCCTGCCGGGTCCCTCGGCAAAACCGACGATGAAGTGCCCCCTCGGCAAGGAATGCGATTCTGTCCCCGGAAAAAACAAAACGGCCGAGACGAAGTGGGAATTCGTCCCGGCCGTCTTCTGAGCTGATCTGATTGAAAACACGATCACATTAGGAAAATGAACGTGACCAGAATGAATAGCGGTATTAGGATACACCCGCTGTAGAGCATGTAACCGAAAAAGCTCGGCATCTTGATGCCGCGTTTTTCGGCGATGGCACGAACCATGAAATTGGGGCCATTTCCGATGTATGTGTTGGCGCCCATGAAGACCGCTCCCAAACTGACGGCCACGAGCAAATCGTGAGCCACACCGGTGCCAGGCGGCACAAGATTTTCTCCGCCCAATGTTCGAGCGGTTTCAAAAAACACCACATAAGTCGGGGCATTGTCCAGGAATGAGGAGAGTGCCCCGGTGGCCCAGAAGAATTGCGCAGGTTCCGTCAGCCCCAATCGGGGACCTTCCACATGCAGGATTTGCAGAGGCGGCTGCATGGTGATGAATATACCGAAGAACAGGGCCGCCACTTCCACAATGGCCCCGTAGTTGAACCGATTGGCCACCCGATTCTCGTGGTCACCAAACATCAGCGACAGAGCCACCATGGCCAGTTGGACCACTTCCCGAAGATATAACGGCGGGTGAATGTTGGTTCCCGGGAAAGGCTTGCTGGGATCCAGAAGGGCTACTCCCAGCACCACACCGACCAGCAGGGGCAGATTGGGCCATAATCCGCGAATCTGGAGACGTCGAACCTGCGTTGTGTCCCGACGAATATCCCGTTTCTCTTCACGGGGATAGAAGTAGAACGTATCCCACAGGAAGTAAATGATCAATAGACCGATGTTGACAAAGGCCCACTCTTTCCACAATTGGAGAGTCCAGAGGAACGGTACCCCACGCAGATATCCGAGGAACAGCGGCGGATCGCCGATCGGGAGCAAACATCCCCCACAGTTGCACACGATAAAGATGAAGAACACCACCGTGTGTGCCACGTGTTTTCGTTCGCTATTTGTGTCAAGCAGAAGACGGATGAGGAGCATGGCGGCCCCTGTCGTCCCCACGAAGCTGGCCAGCACGCCGCCAATGAACATGATGATCACGTTGGTGATCGGTTTCGCACGCAGGTCGCCTTCGATGCGAATTCCCCCACTGATCGTGTAAAGGCTGAAAAGCAGCACAATGAAGGGAATGTACTCGCTGAAAATTGCGTTGGCGAACACAGCAAAGGTATTGCCCCAATTGGGACCGGCGGTATTCGGCTGGCTGATATAATGGGCAGGCCAGTGTCCCTCGACCGGCTGCTCATAAACGAACAGGTAGTAGGCCAGTGTGACCAGCGCCAAAACTGCCGCCACATAGAAACGGTGGAGATTGCTCTCCCACCAGTGTTCCGTCCAGGGTAAAAGGGGGAAAACCGCAATGATCAATAGAAGAGCCACAAACGGGCTGACCATCCACAGCGGGGGATGCCCCAACACGGCGTGCGCCTCCCCGTGCTCAGCCTCCCCGCCTTGCCCACCCTCGCCAGTCGCTCCATTCTCTTTTTTATGCTCCAAGGACGGCTTTTCCTCGGAACTTTGCGGCTGGGTTGCTTCCGAAGCTGGGAGATTTCCTCGGGCAGACTCGCCTCGCGCAGCTTTGCCCTTCGCCGGATCTCCATGAGTCGCTTCGTCGTGAGAAGCGGCCGATTCCGCCTGTCGTGCCGCGGCCTGGGCCTGGGCGTGCTTCTCGGCTTCAACGATCTTTCGGGTGGCGGCTTGCGGCCAGCCCGCTATCAGGGCAAGGGCGTACAGGACAAATACCACGCACAAGGCCGCAACGACACGACGATTGGTTTCTGGTGACACAGGATGATCGTGCGACATACACCCGTCCTTTGTCTGTTTGTTTCCTCCCAAAGGGTCCTTTCAGGGTTTCGGCGACTGGTGGCCTGTTAAACGCGTCGACCGACCGACTGGCGCCGTTGCATTCGTGATTCATCCGCAAAACCGCGGACTTCGCTGCAGATGCCGGTCTCGGACAGCTCATCCCCTGTAAGCAGACGGCTAGCTTTGAAATGATTCATACAAATATAGGACCAATTTTGTTCGCTGCCGAGGTCCGGCGTTTCCCGAGTGACCTGCGGTGCGACACAACAGCCCGGTGACCCATCAGCAGATGACGAGATATACCGTCAAAGTGGGGAAATCAATTGGAGGAGTAGCTTTAGGAACAGAAAACAAACCGCAGTGCCCGCGCAATTAATACAAACTGCACAAAATATCCTCGATCTCTCCCTGGCTCATCGGTCGCGGATTGCCGCTCATGCTTGTACCGAAGGAACCCGCGGCAATTTTTGGGATCATCTCTTGACTGACCCCGATTTCGCGAAGTTTTTGAGGGAGATGCAGATCCGCTCGCAACTGCTCCACGGCCTCGATCAACGCATCGACCGCCGCATCGTCGTTCGGGAAATCTTTCTCCAGGGCATGCCGAGTGAGATAAGCGAGCTCCCGGCCGACAACGGTGCGATTGGCACGAAGGGCCGCCGGGAGCATCATCGCACAGGCCAATCCGTGCGGGATCCCCGCCACCACCCCTAACGCTGCCGCGATTCCGTGAGCCATCCCCAGCCCCGCATTGGCCAGGCAGATTCCTGAGAGCAGGGCAGCCTGGGCCATGGCTTCACGAGCTTCTCGGTGATCAGGTTCTCGATACGCGGTTGTCAGCCACTTGAGCGCCAGACAAAGACCTTCGGGGGCGAGCATTTGGGGGATGGGCTTGCGACGATTGGAAATAAAACTTTCAACCAACTGGGTAATGGCGTCCATTCCGGAACTGGCCGTAACATGCGGCGGCTGCGTTACGGTCAGCTCGGGATCAACCACCGCAACCAGCGGCACAACCCGATCATCCCGCAGGCTCTTCTTAAAGGGAGGATCCAGGGACGAAATGACAGCATTGCGTGTGGCTTCCGTTCCCGTTCCTGCCGTGGTGGGAACAGCCACCACGGGGAGCGGTGGTTGTGTCAGCTTGAGTCCCCGCCCCACGTTTTCCAGGTAGTCCTGGACCGACTCCCCCTGGGAATTCGTGGCCATTGCTGCAACCGCTTTGGCGAGATCGATGGCCGATCCACCACCGACCGCCAGTAACATGTCACCCGGTCGAAGCCCAATCGAGCGGACCTGTCCGGTGACCGCATCCACGTCACAGACCAGCGGCTCGCGGGAAATTGTGGTCAGGAACTGCCACGTCACTCCGGCTCTTTCCAGCAGTCGCCGCAGATGGTCCAGAACGCCCTGTCTTTCCAGGGTGCGGGAACCACAAATCACGAACACCCTTGTCCCCCACCGCGGTAATTCCTCGGCCAGGTGCTGGCGGCATCCCCAGCCGAAGATGATCTTCCGCGGCATCACGAATTGATACGGCTGAAGCGCGATGGAAAAACCTTTCATTTGCTACTTAGCATCCTGTATCACGATGGCGTGGAGGCCAATTCCTCCAAATAATTCCCCTGCGTTCCGGGCAACTGTACCAAAAGATGATTCCCAGATGCCGCTCGGCGGAATCGCGACCGTTCTTACCGGCAAGGAGTTTATTCTTTCAGGACCGGATCGTCCAATTGTTGTTGAAGCTGCAAGAGCCGCTCTTTTAACTGCGATTTGACATCCCGATGCGCTGGGTCGTTGGCAAGGTTTTTCATCTCCCAGGGATCGTTCTGAATGTCGAAGAGCTGCTCGTGGAATTCATCCTTGACATGGTAGGTGATGTACTTGTAGCGCTCGGTCCGCACAGAACGCTGGAATTCGCGATAGGCACCGAAAACGGCGTCGCGAACCTTCTGTTTTTCTTTTCGCATAATCGGCAGAAGCGATTGGCCTTCCACGCCGTCTGGAAGAGGAATCTGGAAGATATCAGACACGGTGGGAAAAACGTCAAAAAGATATACCAGGGCATCGCTTTGGCCCACTGGAATGCCGGGTCCAGCAAAAATCAGCGGCACCCGCTGGCTGTGTTCGTACAGGTTTTGTTTGCCCATCAGACCATGCCGTCCCACGGCCAGACCGTTATCCGAAGCGAACACAATGAGCGTGTCCTGAAGATGTCCTGTATTCTGCAGCGTCTCAAGGATCCTTCCAATTTGGGCGTCAAGGTGCGTAATCATGGCGTAGTACTCGGCAATGTGGCGGCGGATATCCTCCGGATTCCGCGGGAACGATGCAAGAAGCTCGTCCCTCACCCGTAGTTCGCCGTTGTCGAAGGGATGTTCCGGGAGAAAGTTGGCCGGCAAAGAGACGTCAGCGGGGTCGTACATCTGACGATACGGTTCAGGCGGAGTGCGTGGGTCGTGGGGTGCCGTAAAGGCCACGTAGGCGAAAAACGGCTTGTCGCCCTGATAACTCTTGAGAAAGTCAATACAGGCATCGGCGAACAACTCGCTGGAAAACTTTTCCACAACCTTCCGGTTGGCCTGGGGATATTTTCCCGTGGGATCAAAATCGAAGACCGGCATTCGGAAATGGTCGTTCATTCCACCAAAGAAGATCGCCTTGCCCATGTCGAAACTTCGCGCGAGAGATTCCCGGCCATTGTGCCATTTTCCGGTGACGAAAGTGGTGAATCCGTGTTTACGAAAGACCTGCGGCCACGTGGGGACACCGGCAAGATTCTCCGGAACATGCCACAAGGTTCTGCCGCTAAGAAACATGGCCCGGCTCGGCACGCACACCGCCCCCTGCATGCTTCCCATGATAAAAGTATGGGTGAACACGAACCCCTCACGGGCAAGCCGGTCGAGATTGGGGGTACGGATTTCTTGATTACCCAGGGCGTGGATGGTGTCGAAGCGCTGATCATCGGAAAACAGCACGAGGAGGTTTTTCGGTCGGGTGGTTGGATTCTGCAGTTTGTTGCCGATCTCTTCCGCTTGCATGGTCGGCAACCAGAAAAGCATCGCTATCAGGATAGACAGCAGGGTTAGGCACGTCCTCACCGGGACGGTTTTCCACCGCTTTGAGAATTCGTGTGCTGGAAAAGAGAACTCGGTTCGACCTCTTTGCATTGGAAACCTCCTCAAGTTCCAAAAACGCGCTACGCCCCAAGGAATGCGTCGCGGTGCATCGGGTGACTACCCGGAAACGGTTTGTGACTTTCCCACTTTAATATTGCCCAGCAGACTCGATCGCACGCCGACCGAGTTTGCTGGTCGATCGATCGCGCTCCAGGGGCATGTCCGGTGGAACAGGATGATCGGTCTATGGTGACTCGACGCGCAGGGGTTTCGCCGTCACAATAGTGGGAAGTGATCAAGTAACAACATGCGATGGCATCATTTTGACTTTGAAATCTGTCGTTAGCAATGGCTTGTCCGTGGACTGGCTCCTTTGGTGTGGAGGTGATGCGATGGTGAGCGGCATGAGGAGTTGCAGCCTGAGGGTGTTTTTCACACTGGGAACTGGGATCGCGCTACTTCTGGTGGCCGGGATGGCTTGGGCCGAAGATGGGAAGGGAAAAGCCATGAGTTACGGGGAAGCACGGCAGTACCTTGCCAGGCACACGAAAATCTACGAATTGCTGGACGAGCATGGCGCCCGCGTGCTGATCTGTCCGGAATGGCAGGGCCGCGTCATGACCTCCACCTGTGACGGCCTGCATGGTTTGAGCTTCGGGTTTATCAACAAGGATTTCATCGATGCTGGCAAGCCGAACCCGCATTTTAACAATTACGGTGGTGAAGATCGGTTTTGGCTTTCGCCGGAAGGCGGTCAATTCTCTCTGTGGTTCAAAAAGGGAGCAGAGCAGAATCTCGATAACTGGTTCACACCTCCGGCGCTCAACGAAGGTGCATGGGAGATGATCAGTCGACCCCGCGACCCGTTCTACCGCATGCGCCGCCGCATGGAACTCGTCAACGCCTCGGGAACGGAGTTTAAGCTGGAGGTGACGCGAGACGTGAGGTTGCTCACATCGGCCGACCTGCAGCGGCTGTTCGGCGATGCGGCCCAGGACCTGACTTCGCGAAAGGTGAAACTTGTGGGCTACGAGACAATCAACCGCGTTGTGAATCTCGGCGAGCCGATGCAAAAAGAGAAGGGGCTCGTCTCAATCTGGATTCTGGGAATGTTCAATGCCGGACCGAAGACGGTGGTCATTGTGCCGTACCGGCCGGGAGATGAGGCCACACTCGGCCCGGTGGTGAAATCCGATTACTTCGGCCCGATCCCTCCAGAACGCCTCAAGATTTTACCGGAAGCCATTCTCTTCCTCGCCGACGGCAACTACCGGTCGAAAATCGGGACGTCCCAGAAGCGGGCACGGAATGTGGCAGGTTCGATGGACTTCGTCCACAATGTGCTTACGCTGGTGCATTTCACAATGCCGGAAGACCCCACTCAGCATCTTTACATGAACAACATGTGGGAATTACCCCAGGCTGAGCCATATGTGGGCGACGTGGCCAACAGTTATAACGACGGACCAGCCGGCCCGGACAAGCCAGGGCTGGGACCCTTCTATGAAATTGAATCGCTTTCGCCGGCCAAAGAGCTCAAGCACGGCGAGACCCTGGAGCACGCCCATCGGACGGTCCATATCCAGGGAGATTACGAGACGCTCAAATCGATTGCGAAGAAAGTCCTGGGAGTGGATCTGGACACCGTCCGCAAGACGATGTTCAGCGAATGACACTTGGCTCTGAAGAGGAGCGAATTGGGTAAAAGGAGCCGGGGGCCGGCGGTGCATCTGTCGGTCCCCTTTTTGTACTCTGTGTGCTACGGGACTGCCATGTTGAGTCGGGTCCTTGAACCGGAAGTGATGGACACCCTCGAAGAGGCCCTGGATTACGATTCCATGGACCATTCCGAGGTGAACCGGGTATTTGTGGCCGACTTTCTTGCCGCGGGAGCTTCCCCCGGAAAAGTCGCGGATTTGGGCACGGGCACGGCCCTGATACCAATTGAGCTACTCCGGCGGAATCGGCAATTCGAGGTGGTGGCGGTCGAGTACTCTCGGCATATGCTGCTGGTGGCTCGGGAACATCTCCGTGAGCTCGGCCTGCTCGATAAAATTCTTCTCGTTCGGGCGGATGCCAAGCGGCTGCCATTTGCTGATGGAGCTTTCACGCTGGTCATGTCCAACAGCCTCATTCATCATCTGCCTGACCCGTGGCAAGGGATCGTGGAAGCTCACCGCATCACCGCTCCGGGAGGACTCCTGTTCTTCCGAGACCTGGCACGGCCAGAGGACGAACAACGGTTGCAGCAACTGGTCATGCAGTACGCCGGGGATGCCAACGCTCATCAGCAGCAGATGTTAGGCGATTCCCTTCGGGCGGCCTTGACGGTGGAAGAAATGGCCGAGCTTGTCACTCGCCTGGGCTATCCGCCGACGTCGGTTCGTATGACCAGCGACCGCCACTGGACGTGGTGCGCTCGGAAACCACGTTCGTAAAAGATCAGCAAACTGCCGACCACGTGGGTTAAAAAGGCATTCAAGCGGCCGTGTCAGGCGGCTTTCCGCGCGTTGGCCATCATTTCTTCCCACACCCGCCGCTGTTCGATCAGGGCGGCGATGCGGTCCGGCGGATTGGTCCGGCATTCCAGAAGAATCCAGCCCTTGTAGTTGTTGGCCACCAGAAGGTTGAACAGAGTTTGATAGGGGTAATCGCCGAGATTCAATTCGCGGACGTGGACCGTATCGCCGAGCCGATCCTTGACCAGATTGAAATTGTATTCCAGCCCCTGACCCTGAAGATCTTCAGCGTTCGAGTTCCAGCACAGACCAACATTGGGATGGGTGGCCACATCCATGATCTTCCTCATGATGGGCAGCGGGGCGCACTGACCATGCACCTCCAATCTTAGACGCTGTCCATAATCGGCGGCAAAAGCGGCCAGCTCATTGAGCGCCCGCCCAATCTGCTCAATGGTCTTCTCCTGCGGTACCTGTTTGGGCAGATCATTGGGCTTGACTTTGACGCCCAGGCCGCCCACATCATGGCTCAGCTTGATGAACGCCTTGGTTCGTTCAATGGACTGCTTGAGACGTTCCGGTTCAGGATAATGGAAGGCTTCGTTGGATCCCAGCCCGACAAGCACGACCGGGCTGTCGGCGAAACGTTTCCTGACTTCCGCGCGTTTTTCGGGCCCGATCTCCGGCTCAACGCCGTGGGCGTGTTCCGTGCGTAGCTCAACGCCCTCCATTCCCGTCTTCTCACAATTGGCAAGCAGAGTTGGTAGATCCCAATCCCGGCCCCAGAGATAGGTGACCAATCCCAGACGGATGGTGCGCGAGGAATCCTCGCCACTGAATGCCCAGGCCAAAGGATGCCCAACAGCCGCAGCGGCTATCGGTACGCCCAATGTTCGCCTCAAAAAGTCCCGACGCGATAGCTTCGCCATGGTGAGCTCCTTAGAAATGTTGCACGCATAAATGTGTTGTTACTGATTGCTGGACGTCGGATGGTGAATCAAGCACGGGGTGGCCATTGTGAGTCTCAAGCCACGTTCAGCCTACTAACAGAGTAAATACCCCCTGGCTGGAATACAAGTGACTCGTCGACGTCTCGGTTAGCCCATGGCAGACTGCGATTTGCAGGTCCACTCCTGTGAAGAGAAGCGGGCGAGAAGTTCCTCGAAGAGGGAATCTCGTTCCATCGAGCAAGGAAAATGCTGCAAACGCCAGCGCAGGGCTTGAGCAAGCAGCGGCGGCCAGGCCACGGCGAAATCTCGAAAGAGCTCGCTGTCATGATCAATAGGGTCTTTGTGTCCCGTAACTTCCCAAACTCCGGGCAGTTCCGGTGCCCAGGGCGATCGCCCCAGAAGAATACTGCCGTGTTGGAGTACAGCATTCCGAGTTCGCCGCTGCGCACTGCCGACGAGCTTCACCGTCGATTCAGCGCACGATGGAGATAGTTGGGTTGTTCTGGGGCTACCGTTCGTTTCGGTCGGCTGATTTCCCGACGATTGACAACTCGAAAAAGTCTCGTCATCGACCACGGCGACGACATCCCCCACCGTGCGACGCTGAAAACAGAGGAACGGACATGGACGCGATGGTGTTTGACCGCAGCGAGCCGGGGGATTCTCCCGACGCAGCACCACCGCCGTTACTCCCCACCGCTGCAGCCAGCGTGCCAGTGTTTCGTGTACGGTCAGATAAAGCGACAAACGATCCTTGGCCAGGGGATGTTCTGCCGGAAGGCACAGGGCATACGTCCATTCGCGATCGTGAAGGATCGCGCCACCGCCGCTGGGTCGGCGCACCACCGGACAGGATTGACTGGCCGGATGACTGTGCCGGTCTTCATAACGCTGAAAATATCCCAGCGAAAGTGTGGCCGGTTGCCACCGATAAAGCCGCAGAATGACCGTCCCATGACGTGCCGCCCAGGCAGCACACCACTCGTCGGCCGCCATGTTAGAGGCGCCATTTCGCGCCGAGTCGATCAAAAGTAAACATGTCTCCATGGTGTCGCGAAACTTTGCAAGCCCGATCAAAAGGCCGCATTTTCACCAGGGGGCGTCCACTTGAGGATAGGAGACCGGGCAGCCAGCACCTCGTCCGGCCGGGAAATCGGCGTCGTATGGGGGGCTTCGTGAACCAACTCGGGCGGTTCTTCAAGGATGGCCTTGAGCGTATCGGCGAACTCGTCCAGCGTGGCCTTGGTTTCCGTTTCGGTTGGTTCGATCATCAGAGCCTCCCGTAGAACGAGAGGGAAATACACCGTCGGCGCGTGAAATCCGTAATCGAGAAGACGTTTCGCAATGTCCATTGCCGAGATATTTCGGCTCGCCCGAATCTTCATCGCCGAAGCCACAAACTCATGCATACATCGGGAGCCGTAGGGCACCGGCAGGAAGGATCGGACGCGGGCAAGGAGGTAGTTGGCATTGAGCACAGCCCGCTCGCTCACCCGGCGCAGGCCTTCTGGTCCCTGACTTCTTATGTAAGCATACGCGCGAAGAAGAACGCCGATATTTCCGTAGAAACTTCTCACCCGTCCAATAGACAGGGGGCGATTCTCATCGAGTGTGTACTGCCCGGGTGCCGTCTCCACGATCACCGGAATGGGAAGAAAGTCGGCAAGGTGTTTTTTGACGGCCACCGGCCCGGCTCCAGGTCCGCCTCCCCCGTGAGGGCCGCTGAATGTTTTGTGCGGGTTGTAGTGCATCATATCGGCCCCGCAATCGCCCGGGCGGACAATTCCCATGACGGCGTTCATGTTGGCGCCGTCCATATAGACAAGGCCGCCGACCGCGTGCACCATGTCGGCAATGCGACGAATCTGCGTTTCGAACAATCCCAGCGTGTTGGGATTGGTGATCATAAAGACGGCCGTCTGAGCGTTGAGCTTGCTCCGCAAATCTTCCAGATCGACCAGTCCCTGCGTATTGCTTTTCACCTGAACACTTCGAAAACCGGCCATGGTGGCACTCGCGGGATTGGTTCCGTGGGCCACATCGGGAATGAGCACCGTCGTGCGATGCTCGCCGCGATGCCGAAAATAAGCCGCCGCGATGAGAAGGGCCGTCAGTTCGCCATGGGCGCCGGCCGCCGGCTGGAGCGTCACGGCTTCCATTCCCGCGATCTCGGCCAGGATCTGCTGCAGCGCGTGGAGGGCACCGAGAAGCCCCTGGACTGTTTCCAGCGGCTGGTAAGGATGCAGATTGGCGAAGCCCGGCAACTGAGCGAGCCGATCGTTCCGCTTGGGATTGTATTTCATCGTACAGGATCCCAGCGGATAGAAATGGGTGTCCACCGACATATTGAGCTGGGAAAGATTGATGAAATGCCGGATGAGCGCAGGCTCGCTCACTTCCGGAAGAGGAGGCGGCGTCTCGGCCAGCTCTTCAGGAGGGACAAGCTCCGCCAGCGGTCGCGACGGCACATCGCACGGCGGAACAATCGCTTCCGCACATCCAGGTTGAGAAAGCTCAAACAGCAACTGGGTGGCCTGTTTATTCCTCATGGGAGTTATTCAACCTGCACAGTTCGCTGCGACGAAGGGGTCATGGAAGATTTTCTATCGATTGCTCTGGAGTCTGCTCGGGTGCGAGCGGAGGCCAGAATGGCCGTCAGGCGATCCATTTCAGCCTGCGTACGCTTTTCTGTGACGGCGATGAGCAAAGCGTTCGCCAGCTCGGGGAACCACCGCCCCAATGGGATTCCGGCGAAGAACCCAGCGTCCGTGGCGATTTCGAGAAGGGTTTTCACCTCAGCCGGACTTTCGGCGGCCAGGGCAAATTCCTTGAAAAACGCTGCGTCGTAAAGCAGCTGGAAGCCCGCCTCCCGCTGGAGGCGTTCGCAGAGGTAATGCGCCTTCTGCAAACACAGTTCGGCCACGCCGCGAAGCCCGTGCGGTCCCAGGGCCGCCAGGTACACCGTCGCCCGAAGGGCCATCAACCCCTGGTTGGTGCAGATATTGCTGGTGGCCTTTTCCCGCCGGATATGCTGTTCTCGCGTCTGCAATGTGAGGACCCAGCATCGCTGGCCGCGGCGGTCCACCGTCTGGCCCACCAGGCGTCCCGGCAGCCGCCTCAGAAACGCTTCCTTGCAGGCGAGAATCCCCAAATAGGGACCACCCCAGGCCAGGGGCAATCCCAGGGACTGCCCCTCGGCAACCGCAATATCGGCACCATAATCACCCGGCCGACGCAACACACCCAGGCTGATCGGATCCACAACCGCGATAAGCAAAGCACCAGCCGCGTGTGTGATTTCACTGATCTTTCCAGCGGCTTCAATACACCCGAAAAAGTTTGGTTGCTGAAGAATGACGCACGCCGTTTGATCGTTCACCACCTGCCCGAGGGTCTCCGTATCAATGATTCCTCGCGGAGTGGGCAGCACGACAATCTCCGATGAGACGTGGGAAAGATATGTGGTGAGGACCGCCCGATATTCCGGATGAATATTCTGAGGCACGATCACCCGTTTTCGGCCGGTTTGCAGGCTCAGACACATGAGAACGGCCTCAGCGAGGGCGGTGGCCCCATCATAGAGACTGGCGTTCGAGACATCCAAACCCGTCAACTGCGTGATGAGAGTCTGGTACTCGAAGAAAACCTGGAGATTGCCCTGGCTCACCTCCGGCTGGTAAGGGGTGTAGGAAGTGTAAAACTCACTTCGAGAGGCGATGAAATCGACCACAGCAGGAATGAAGTGATCGTAGGCCCCTCCTCCCAAAAAGCACACCTTTTGATGGGTTCCCACATTCCGCCGTGCCAGCTCTTCCATATGTTGACTGAGCTCCAGTTCCGAAAGCGCCGGCGGAACTTTCAGCTCACCCTGAAAGCGCACGTCGGACGGCAGATGGGCAAACAACTCGTCGATGCTTTCCACGCCGATCGCGGCAAGCATCGCTTTGACTTCTTGCTCGGTTTGCGGAAGATAAGCCATGGCTCTCCCTTAGGTTGTTCACGAACGGATGCCGACTGATCGTTTGATGCCCACCTCCAATCGCGTCCTAACGCCCATTCCCTAATGATGCCCATTCCCGCATGGAGGAATCAGAAAAACCTCTTGCCACTACCGCGAGGACTCCTCACAGAATCGGAGAAGTGTGCGACCACCTTCCGCACAAGCCCTCGGTCATCGGGCATGTCAACCGCAGGATCGATTGGCCGTCTCACCCGTGCTCTTCTGCCTCCGAGGCGCACTGCGCTTCATAGGCGGCCCGATCCAGGAGCTGGTTCAGTTCATTCGGATCGGCCACCTCCAACCGGGCGATCCAGCCCTGCCCGAATGGGTCCGCGGTCAATTGCTCAAGGTGGGTTGCCAGGTCCGTGTGGACCTCGACCACCGTACCGGTTACCGGGCTGTAAATATCGCTGACTGCCTTAACGGATTCAATCTGTCCGAGCGGTTCACCCGCCTGGACCTGCTTTCCCACGGGGGGCAGTTCAAGAAACACGAGGTCAGACATCGCCTGCACCGCGAAATCGGTGATGCCCACAGTGGCGATCGTCTTTCCTTCGGCATTCTGGGAAATGGCAACCCATTCGTGGGTCTTCGTGTACTTAAGGTCCTGGGCGTCCACAGCTTTTCCTCGCAATTTCTCCGACAATTACCGGTGGATGTCTGCACGTCGGCCGGCAGCCAACGAGGAAGCAGACCTCCCGGACTGATTCAAAAGGCTGAAGTCCCACGAGAACGGAACTTTAATTTTATCCCTTGGGGCCTTTTGGGGCACCGGGTGCTTGGCTGATCCGTGCCCACTTTTCTGCTGCTGAAAAGCGGCACGAACCCGGACAACGCCTTGGGCAGAAACAAGCTTCAGCCCGGAGGGACCTGCTTGTCAGGTCCGCCTTTCAAGCCTGGATGATCCAGTTCACCGGCGGGGCCAACTGCTCGGTTCGGCTATTGATTAAACGGCGGGGACAATTTGTGAATTGCCCCTACCGGGGCCTGTGACGTCACATGTGCGAGTCTGCTCGGACACGACAAGCGTGCCCCTCCGACCTTCCGAAAACCCTTCGCGGCAGACCATGCTTCGGAGGGACCTGCTTGTCAGGTCCGCTTGTCAACATTGCACAGTCCATCACGCCGGTCGGGAACCCATGCCACAGTGAGTCGATCACGCGGCAAGTTGTTGCAGCAGCGAGTCAGCCACGAGCATCGCGCACTGTGTTGAGCACCGGAAGATGGAGGGGCGGTTTGCCCTCTCGAAAAGAAAGCGCCCCGGTGGGACAAATGGCGACGACCTGCTCTGCCAAATCCCCCAATGCCTCCTCCAATGTGCGATTGAAAGGAACCCCGATTCGCACGTCGAAACCGCGTCCGATAAAGGTCAATCCCAAAGGCGCCCGAGCAGCCTCGGTGACCTCGACACACAACCCGCAAAGAATGCATTTGCCCGGTTCGTAGATGATTCCAGAAGGCCGAGCGATGATCTCCAGTTTGGCACGCTCGCCGCGAAACCGATTGGGATCTGCCTGATAGCGTATGGCGTACTCACGCAAACGGCAGTGAGGAAGGGCTCGACAATCGCAGTGCAGACAGCGTGCCGCCTGGTGGACCGCCAGATCTTCGTCCCAGCGAGCGCCGGGCGGCGGCTCGGTGCGGGGGATTGGTGCAGCCAGCGTCGCCAGTTGCTCGATTTCCTCTTTTTCCAATCGCCCCATACGAACAGAGAACTTCTCCGGAACGCCTTCCACTCGGCCGAGGCGCAGGAGTTGGTCTATGCATCGGGCGGCCAGTTTTCCATCAGCACAACTGCGGACCACAAGGCCCCGTCCCCGAATCGCATTTCCGGCAGCGAAGACACGATCGAGCGGCGTTTGGAAGGTCTCGCGATTCACTGTGATGCCGCGTGGCGTGTGGGGAATGCCCAGTTGCTCCAGTCGTTCTGGAATTTGTTCCCCCAGCGCGAGAAGGACTGCGTCGTAACTCTTTTGGAGTTCCGCGAGGGTGATGCCATTTTCCCCGGGCGGCACCAACGGTGTACATGGCCGGAACTCGACCCCGAGCCGGAAAATCACATCAATTTCCGCGTCCAGAATATCTGCTGGCACGGGGCTGCCGCCGGGATCGGGACGGAAGCGGACGCGACCTCCCGCCCTGTCCGCTGCTTCAAACAGCACCACACGGTGTCCCAGTTGGCGAAGGTAAAAGGCGGCCGATAGCCCTGTCGGACCGGCACCGACGACGGCCACGGTTTCGCCGCTGTCCGGTTGGCAGGGCGGCAGGTAAGGATCGCCCGACGCAAGATCCCACTCGGCCACGTATCGTTTCAGACCGCACACCGCAACCGGGTCATCGGCTGCGTTTCGCCGGCAGCCTTTTTCGCAGGGTCGCGGACAGACCCAGCCCAGCGTGGCCGGAAGCGCGATATCCCGTTTGATCGTGCCGATTGCCTCCCGCAGCTCTTCCCTCTGAATTTGCCGCAGCATGGTGGGAATATCCATGTGCGCGGGACAAGCGAAATGGCAGGGCGCCAGGCAGTCCCCCAGGTGATCGCTCAGCAGGAGTTCCAAAGCCGTGCGACGGACGTGGGCCACCTCGTCTGTTTCACTTTCCACGACCATCCCGTCGCTCACCGGAGTACCGCAGGAGGGCACCATCCGCGCCCGCCCATTCTCGATCACTTTCACCGTGCAGACCAAGCACGAGGTCTGGGGCTTGAAACCGTCCAGGAAACACAGGGTGGGAATATCGATCCCCAACTGCCGGGCCGCTTTGAGCACGCTCGTTCCCGATGGTACGGTGATACTGCGGCCGTCAATCGTCACACGGCAAAGTGCGGAGCTCATGGCGAGGAAGAACTCCCTGTGGTGATAGCCACTTTTTGGGTGGAGTGGTCGAACAAGGGAATACTGCCGGAAACACCATTGCCCGCGGAATCAGCGATCTCCAAACGACCGGGGCCTGACGGAGGCGAAGTATGTATGGACATTTTGGAAGGTCCAACAATCTTGCCACCCGACTCAATGACTACCGCTCCTTCCGGACAAACGAGTCGGCAGGTATCACACCGGGTGCAAAGCTGATCATCGACAAAGTGTTTCTGGTACGGCCGAAGACGGATCGCATTGACGGGGCAATGCTGGGCGCACAATGTGCAACCGATGCATGCGTCCGTGATACGGTAGTGAATGAGGGGAGCACATCGTCCCGCCGGGCACTCACCCCGAATGTGGGCCTCGTACTCTTCCCGAAAATACCGTAGCGTGGTGAGGACGGGATTCGGTGCGGTCTTGCCCAATCCACAGATACTGCCCGCCTTGACAGTTTGCGATAGATCTTCGAGCGTTCGAAGGTCCTCCGGCTGGGCACGCCCCTCACAGATTCGGTCCAAAATGTCGAGCATTCGCCGGGTGCCGATGCGGCACAAGGTGCACTTCCCACACGATTGATCCTGGGTGAAGCGGAGAAAGTACCGGGCAATGTCCACCATGCAATCGCTATCATCAAGGACAATCAAACCTCCCGAACCCATGATGGCGCCGGTGGCCGTCAGAGCCTCGTAGTCCACAGGGGTGTCGAAAAGCGATTCCGGGATACAACCTCCAGACGGACCACCCACCTGGACGGCTTTGAGCCTTCGGCCGGGCTGAGCACCACCCCCAATCTGTTCCACGATTTCCCGCAGGGTTATGCCCATGGGCACTTCAATGAGACCGCCCCGGCGTACCTTTCCCGCCAGAGCAAAAACTTTTGTTCCCTTGCTCGTCGCGGTGCCGAGCGCGGCAAATCGCGCGGCCCCGTTCCGTATGATCCACGGCACGAGGGCGAAGGTTTCCACATTATTAACGAGGGTGGGCTGGCCGGCAAAACCAAATTCGGCGGGATACGGCGGTCGTAACCGGGGCATTCCGCGGCGGCCTTCCAGCGAGGCGATCAGGGCCGTTTCCTCACCGCACACAAACGCCCCCGCACCCTCGTAAACACGAACATGGAAGGAATGATCCGTCCCCAGAATTCTGTCGCCAAGGATGCCCGCCTCTTCACACCGTCGAATCGCCTCCCGAATCCGTTCTACGGCGAGCGGATACTCAGCACGGATGTAAAAAATACCTTCAGTGGCCCCCACCGCCCGGGCTGCAATAAGCATTCCCTCAATGACCCGATAGGGAAACGATTCAAGAATCATCCGGTCCATAAAGGCCCCGGGGTCTCCTTCGTCGCCATTGCAGGTAACGTATTTTTTCGTTCCCTGGGCCTTTCGCACGACTTCCCATTTCACTCCCGTGGGAAAGCCCGCCCCGCCACGACCCCGCAGGCCACTCTGTTTCACCTCTTCGATAATCCGTTCCGGGGTCCATTCCTTCAGGGCCTTCTCCGCCGCTGAGAATCCTCCCCGAATCCGATACTCCTCGAGATCCAAGGGATCGATTTCTCCCGCCCATTCTGTGGCGATCCGTATCTGTCGGCCGAGAAAGGCCTCCACAGGCGGATCCCGGACATCCAGCGGCTTCGGCGTCAGTTCGTCCTCGTCGAGGTCACCGAGCAGATGATCCAGCCACCGCTGCCATGTATAGTGCAGCCGGGTAAAAAAGTTTTTTCGGCGAAAATGCCGGTGAATGATCGCGGGGACATCTTCGGGTTGCACTCGGGAATAGACCCGGCGCTGACCTTGCTTGGGGATGACTTCCACCAACGGAGTCTGATGACAAATGCCGACGCATCCCACCCGTTTGACCCGTACGGAAACACCCGCCACGGCCGCCAGACTTTTCACACGTTCATAAACCTGCCTGCTGCCCTGGGCCTGACAGCAGGACCCCAAACCGATGCGGATTTCTCCCTGGGTTGTTCCGTCCGTTTTGCCCAATAGCTCGTCCTGGGGGATGCCTTCTTTCTGCTGGTGGAGGAAGTCGGCCAGGACCTGTGGCACTCTGGTGGGCGTCAGCCGTCCGTAGGTAAGCTGATCAATCTGAATAACAGGTGCCAGAGTGCAACAGCCCAGGCACGCCACTTTTTCGATGGTGAAAAGTCCCTCCGGGTCGGTGTCTTCTCCCTGGGGAATTCTTAAATGGCGCTCCAGCGACTCCTGGATACGGGGTGCCCCTTTCACGTGACAGGCAGTTCCGTGACACACCCGAATAATGTGCTGGCCAACAGGACGGAACCGAAATTGACCGTAAAACGTTGCCACACCAACCAGTTGGGCTGGGCGGACCTGCGTCAATTCGCAGACACGTTCGAGGGCCTCCTGGGGCAGATAACGGAAATGGCTCTGAATGGCCTGGAGGATGGGAATCGCGGCTTCTGGTCCCCGTCCGCAGCGTTCCACGATCTCGTCAACAATTTGCAGGTCAATGGAGGATTGCGGGGAGACGGAGCCGCCGGCACTCATTACTGAAGACAGAGGTAAGTCACTGGTTGTTTTCATGGACCGTGTGAGTACGAAAGGTCAGTTGTCTCGTCTTTCACCAGGCCAGATTTACCACCTCAGCGAGGCATGATTTTTGGTTACTGACGCTGTCGTAATTGTAACCTGTTCACCACCGGAGTCGAGCATCTTCCCCAAATGGGACGGCAGTTAGTCGGAGGATCGTGTCGTGCGCGACCCGCTTTGCTGCTGTTCCGAATGCTGGAAATTCCACGCACTTTTTGCCATCTCAACGCGTCAGTGTCCGATGCAAAAAACGTGTTTTTCGCCGCGGATATACAACCGGCCGGGCTGAAAGGCAGGGCTGGTGACACAGCCTTCACCCAGTGAGTTTTCATGCTCGATCTGGAATTCCTGATCACTGACCGTCCCCACCCAGCATGCGCCCTCTTTGGAAAACAGGTACACCCTGCCACCCGCATAAGAAGGCGACGACGCAAAGGTGTGGTCCGGGAACTCATGCTCCCAGAGCTTCTCACCGGTTTTAACGTTATAGCACGCCAGCACCGATGTGGAGGACATCCATAACACATAATGATCAAAAGCCAGCGGACTGCAGGTGTCCGGCAGGGCATCCTCCGCCTCCCAGACCTTGTGCGTCTTGGTGACATCCCCCGATCCGTCCCCTCGAATGCCGTACATGTAATAGGAATATTCGCCTCCGGCAATGACGAGATCGCCCTGGACGACGGGGGAAGGCCCGCAGTCACCTGTGGTGCCGTCAAACCGCCACCATTCCGTACCGTTCTCCGGGTTGTAGGAAATGACAAACGGATTGGCTACCGTGATCAGTTGCAGTTTTCCAGCCAGGTTGGCAATGACGGGACTGGTCCACGAGTTGCCAGTGGGACGTGTGACCTCCCAAACGACCCGCCCAGTGGGCCCTTCGATCGCAAACAGTTTGGATTTGTCGTCATCGGGTTCTCCCTGATCGAAGAGCACGATCACCCAATTTTTGTAGGTGCACAGGGAGGAAGCGTGTCCATAAGCGTTATCCGGGATCCCCAATCCCTTGACCCAGATGATGTTTCCCTGAAAATCCAGAGCGGCCAGGTCGCCGTTGGCAAAGATGGCGTAAACGCGACGACCATCGGTCGCCACCGTGGGTGCAGCAAAGCCGGTGTCCTTCATGACCTTCGGCTTCTTGCCCCGGCTTTCGGGAGTGGGTGGGATCTCTCGTTGCCAGAGCAACTTGCCAGAATCGGCATCCAGCGCGTAGCACACCCGTCGATCTTCCGTGGCGCCCGTCACGAAAACGAACCTGTCCCATACAACGGGCGAGTTGTGCCCCGGAAGCTCGATGGCCGTTTTCCACAGGATGCCCTGACCTTCTTCCGCATTCCATTGCACGGGTGGGTCCGGATGGTTGGAAACGCCATCACCATTCGGACCACGAAATCGCGGCCAAAACCGTGCGAACTCCTCCGGAGGAGCAGCATCATTCCCGACCGGCGCCCGCGAGGATGCCGCAGATGGCCCCTTCTCGGACTTTTCAGATTGCGTCCCTTGCCCGGATGAGGCTTTCTCTGCGGATCCTCCTGTCTGAGGACCGGAACGCTGTGCCAGTTCTCCACCAGATTGGGTGGAAAGTGCTCGTTTCAACGCGAATGCCTGATGCACGCTGGCTCGTGAGTTCCAGATGAGAAATCCTCCGGCCACAATCAGCAGAACGACAAGTCCCGTCACGGCAGCCAAACGCCGGCGGGTTGCCCGCTCGAACGCCTCGTCCCACACCTCGGTCGTACTTGGATGGGGCAAGGGACGACGAAGCGTGGAGGCAATTTTGGCCGAGATCGCGAACGTGATCAGGCCGGCGATCAAGAGGAGCGTTCCCCAGCGGTTGAACGTTCTCGCTCGGAAATACTCCTGTCGCAATTCGAGATCGAGTTCGCGAATTGCTTCCTTCAGTTGTTCATTCTGGGGGTCGGCAGCCAGTTGTTTCTGAAGCGCCAGATACTGGGGAGAGTCCAAAGGATCCTTGGCCAGATGGGTGACATAGTTCCAGACCAGCAGACCAGTGACTACCAATGTGAAAGCCGCGGCGACCACCGCAATTCGGAGCGCTGCCAGGAAGCCCGGTAACGGCCCGGATGAGGTTGTTAACCCGTCGCCCGGTTGCTTCATGCGATCGCTTGTCTCCTTTGGCGAGCCCGCCGTCATAGCCTCGGTTCTCCCGAAGTATTCCATCCTAAAACTGTCGGTCACCGTACCGGTTACAGCCTCACAGAGAGCGCTGCGCCCTCGTACAATTCCGCGGGAACTTTTCCTGTCGATTCGGAAAATGGCAATTTTGTGCGTGGATTCTCCGCTTTCGAATATTCTCGCCCGTGGTAAGGTCAGCGGACATTCCCGCTGGTAACTGGGGAGGAAGCATCCGGAATTCGTGCACGAGGGAGTCGAGCAACTTCTTCCCATGAGAGCCAGCCCCGCTGGATCTGCTCTTCCGGACAGTACCAGAAACAGCGTCCGCACGCCACGCAGCGGCGGGGATCGGGGAGGTACTCTTCCCGTCGAGGCCGTGTGACCAGTTGTACGAATTTGAGGCCGATCACCAGGCCCACCCATATTCCGAAGATGGTCCCAGCACGAGCGAATACGCCAAGTCGCTCGACAGCCCTCTGGAATAAGGCGATTTCACTTTCTCCGGAATTGTGAAAAGCCTTGATGGCGTCCTGGGCGAATTTGTTATCCGGCGGCACCTGTCCCGCCTGCACCCATTGCGCCAGCCGCACCTGCGGATCCAACTGCGCCAAAACCGGATGCAAGGCGTAGCCGGCCAATCCGCCAGCAATAAGCCACAGGGGCACAGCACCAAGCATGACCGCCAGACGGCGTCGTGCTGCTCGTCGCTCTGCCCGAGGAAGCGGCGGCACAGGGGCCACGATCGCTCCGTAAGGACACGCATCCTCGCACAGCCGGCAGCGAATGCATTCGGTGGGGGGGATGCGCACATGCCACCGTGCCAGTTTGGAGCACAGGCCCAGAAGTGCTCCATAGGGGCAGAGGAACCGGCAATACGGTCGCCCGACAAAAATCCCGATCAAGAGTAAACTGCCGCCGAAAATCAACATGGATGTGGCGCCCGACCGCCGAAAAAACGCCACAAACGGATCATACTCGCAAATCACATAACTGGTGCCGGTGGCCGCGTAAAGAACGGCAAGTCCAAGATATATCCAAGAGAAAAGCCCCAGAGCATGTTCGAGCCAGTCGGGTAGCTTCTGCGGTCGAACCGCCGCAATTTCCTGAATGGCCCCCAGCGGACATACGGCCGCACAAAATACCCGGCCAAAGAATAGGGCAAAAGCAATCGGAAGGGCAAAAAAGAGAAGAACACTCCACGGAATAACGTACCGTCCATCAAAAAGTCCCTGGGCTACATCCTGAATAGCTCCAATCGGGCAGACGCACCCTTCCCGATGAAAGCCGAACCAGAACAAACTGACACCCGCCAGCACAAACAGCCCGTTCCGCGAACGTTTCGCCAGGGCCAGGTAGGTCGCTGTTCCCAGGGCGATGACGAGGGCGATCGTGTCCACCATTTCCCAAATAGGTGAGGGTGGCGGAGGCACGGGCGTTTCCGGCAGTTTATGCGAAGTAAAATCCGGCGGGGGAAAGCGCTCGACGGCCAGCGCTGCCCACCGTCCCGCCCACAGAACGGCAATCACCCCCAAAAAGAGAATCGCATTCCATCGCCTCGATGCCCCTTTTTGCGAGCGGGGAGTTTCAGGTAGCCGACAATTTTTGCTTTGTTCCTGGTTGGAAGGACGGTCAATCATATCGGATGAAACACCGAGTCAAATTTTTGGCGCACAAAAGAGAACGGCAATACTAATCTCCAGTTTGTACTCACAGCGCGGCGCTCGGTTTGTAGAGATGCTTCAACAGATAGGGCTGTGATGCTGGAAGGCGTACAAATGCCTGCGAAGGACAGGCAATGGCGATGGAGCACTGGTGGCAGTTCAGGCAACGGTCATGCCTCACCTGAAGGTAGAGCGATCCATTGCCAAAGGCAGCGCAACCCACCACGCACTTGCCGCACGCGATGCACAGATTCTCGTCGATGGTGTATTCGTAGTAAGGCTCTTCGACCAGTTTCCGAATGAGGGCGCCCGTGGGGCAGAGCTGATTTTCCGCCCCGGTATTGAGGGCCAGCGGCTCAGGCGGAAAATACCCGGTGCACAAATCGCAGTAGCCGCACATGGGAAAGCTGTTGACGCATTTGACGGCGGAGGGATCCAGAACGCAGTGCGTCGCGCAGTTGCCGCAGGCGATGCACTTGTAAGGGTCAATCTGCCAAACCAGAGGTTCTCCCGATGCCTTTTTCCCTGCCAGGAACCCCACCAGCCCTCCCACACCGAGAAACGTCGCCATCTGGATCCCTTCCCGCAACATTTCTCGCCGCGAAATCCGTTTTTCGTTACCGGCTGGGCTCATGGCATTTCCCTCCTGCCGACAATTCGGCGGCTCGCTACGAATTAGATTGTGCGCTGGCCAGCTCCCCGCTCGTTTTCTCTTCCACTTTCCTCTTCAAATATCTTTCCGGGTAGCAATCCGTATGGGCTTGAGGGTCCTTCAGACTACTTCGGAAAACCTGGGCCTGAGGAAGGGAACAAGCCGCCACCCGCGAACAGCCGTTACATACCGACCGCCGACAATCCACGTGGGTTTGCAGACCCACTTGCCGCAATCCAAGCTTCACTGTCGTTGCAGAGAGCACAACCAAAGCAGCCGCGCGAAGCGACTCGCGCCAAAAACCTCGCCGAGTCATGGACTGGCAAGTTTCCCGGGACTTGCATTGTTCATGATTGGCCACATGCGAATTCGTCATGGCTGAGAGTTCTCATTGTCCACGGAGTTCACTCGGTTTCCCGAATTGCCAGGTTGCTCACGGCGGAGAGCAGACCGCCAAAACACGATCTCGGGGCACAACCCCCTCCAACATCTTTTATGATGCCGGCTCCAACTCTTTCCGAGCGGTAGTCTCCATATTGACGTTCTTCTTCATTTGGATCGCGCTCCCTTCGGCACTGTCAGACGTCGGCGGTTGGCCAGTCTTTTTCGGTCGAAAGGCCTCCAGGACGCTCCGTCCGGGATCGAGAATGAGGACCCATTGCTCGTCGGGAGTTTCGGGCGGCGAGAAAACTTCCACATCGAGAACAGGAAGTCGGTCCTCGTCCCGCGTCTCTTCCCATTTGCGGGAAGGAGCAAAATGCTCGGGGGCAGCCACCCAACCTAATAGCTCCCCGTGTGCCGAGTAAACTTTCACGCGGGGAATCCCCTTTTCTGCCGTCACCACCCTCCCGTCGGAAAATAGCGCAATGTGAGCGGGGTTGCAACAGCCACAGAAACCCGCCTCATCCAAGCCCGCTTTTCCCCAGAAGATTTCCAGGTCGCCCTCCCGTGTATAAACTTCGACGCGATGGACCCCGGGATTGACCACCCGCAGGAGACCGTCGGACCCCCAGGCGAGATCAAAATAAGGGCTGGGAATGATAAAACCGAGGATCCCGCGATCGACATCCCGGTGGCCAATCTCGGCTATTTTCTCACCGTGGCGATCAACACGGTGAACAACCCGGTTGCCCGCATCCGCCACGAAAACCTCCTCACCAGCCACTGCGATGTCAGTAATCACCGCTTTAGAACCAAAAAAACTCCATTCCGACTGCACGTCACCCGCTGCGGACACGACGATGACGCGGGAGCCGCTTCCCACGAAAAAGAGCAAATCCGAATCAGACCCCTTCCCGGTCCGGCCATCCTGACCTCCCGAATGCCTTGCAACAGCAAGACACTGGGGCGAAAAAGACACGGCCATTTTCTCCTCCAATCGTCCCCCGTTTGCCGAAAGGGCGACGGGAAGCAGTTGATCATCCACAGCGACCCAGGCTGTGGCTTCCAGGACGGCCAACCGCCGGAGGTCCTTTCCTGGAATTTCGAGCTGCCAGGCAGGTTCGAAAACGATTTTCTCCTCGGGAACGGAGACATAATTGTCCAGGGTATAGACAAAGCGCTCGGGGAGTGCATTGGTGCGAGGGCTTCGCAGGTGATTTCGGTACACGAGCACGGCCGTGGCTCCGATGATAAGTCCCACAACAACGCAGGCAAGAGCCAGCAGCGCTTCCTGACGCAGTGAGCCTCTGGGGATGGTTGTCGGACCATCACCTGACGGGTGATTCCGCAACGGAGCATGTATTCGTCTTGTCTCCATGGTGGCGTACCGGGCAAGACGTCGAAAAACCGCCGTCGGTCTCAGTTGGCCGTCAAATCCAGGCAGACCATCTCCGTGCTGCTGCGAACAATGAGGCGGCCCTTGACAATGGCCATGGGGCCCCAGCAGTCATGCCCCTCCAGCACTCGAGCCTGCGCCAGGGGCCGAAAGGCCTCGGGGGTGGCCTCCGCCATGGTCAGCCTGCCGTCGTCGTCCAACGCCAGAAGCAGGCCATTCGCGATCATATAAGGTCCCAATCCAAATCGATACTGGGGACCGCTCGCCCAGCGTTGGTTGCCGTTCAGGTCGAGGCAGACCATCTGTTTGTCCTTTTCTCGCACGCCGTAAATAAACCCTTTGTACAGCACGGGGGTTTGCTGGGTCGAACCAAACTGCTGGGGAGGAAGCCGCGATTCCACCGCGGGGATGATCCTGTCGCCCTCTTTTTTTAAACGCATGAGCAGGGCCCCCGCATCGTAGCCGCCGCAGAAAAAAATGCGATCATCGGGCAGAGCAAGCGGAGACGGAACGGTGGCGAGGCTGATTTTCCACTCGGATGTGTCCCAAAGGATAGTGCCGTCATCCGCTCGAACCGCGACCACGCCACCGGTCGCACAATACACATACATCCGAATCCCCTGGAACACGACCGGCATAATGGAAGAATGGGTCATTTTCCAGTCGCGTGGATTGGGCGTTCGCCACAATTCCTTGCCCGTTGCCGCATCAACCGCCACCATAAGGGCCTGAGGTCCGCCCGGCGCGAGGATCACCCGATCGTTCTCCACCAGCGGGCATTGGCCCGTATACCAGGGTGGCACGGTAGCCCCCCAGCGTTCCGCCATATCGATGAGCCAGTAGTTCTTGCCCGTCAAACGATCCAGACAGGCCACGTGGCACTTTGGGCCAATGGTCACCACGTACTTATCGGTCACCGTTGGAATGGTACGGGACATGCCATGGTTGCGTTTGACAGTATTGTGATAGCGGAACTGCCAAATATCCCGACCATCGTCCAGCGATAGACAGCGGACCACGTCTTCTTCCTTGTCGCGATCGTAGTCGATAATGTAGACCCGCCCGTCCTTGATGGCTGCCGCTGCGAATCCTTCCCCCACTTCAATGGACCAGATTCGCCGGGGTCCCTCCGGTGGCCAGGAGCGTGCGAGAGTGACGCTGGGATCTTCCCAAATGGCATCCAAATTGGGGCCGCGGAACCTCGGCCATTCCCCCGGAACCGACGAAGGTTTCCCTTCCAGCGTCACAAGCGTGCCGGATAGCTCGCGTTTTTCGGACTTCTGTCTGATCAACCGAACTGGCCGATCCAATCCGGGGACGCGGCGTTCCAGCGGCGGCGTTGGCACCGCCACCATCCAAGTCACAATCGCCCCCAATCCAAGGATGGCGACGGTGAGCGGAAGGAGAACTGTCCAAGCAAAGGAACGCATACCGTAATGCGAATGGCGGCGAGTTATTCCTTGAGGCCCGTTACGTCAAAGTCCCACCGTTCGTTCGTGGCCAGCATTTGATCCCACGTGACCTCTGCTTTTTGGTACGCAGCCATCCGCCCAAGGATCGTGGTGAGATTGCTACGGACGCTGGGAGCTACGGTGGGATTGCTGAAATCCCCCTTGGTGATGGCCTCATAGAAGGTAGCAATGTTTGTTTTCGCACCATCTGTGTAAAGATTGCCAGTCGGGCCTCCTGGAAAAGGTTTTTTCCCCTGGATGCTGACCGTTCCAAAATAATGGGTGTCGGCTGTCCCTTCCGTTCCGAAGATGCGACAGCCGATGTCATCATACCCGGCTCCGTACTGTTTGGATGCAAATGTGAGGATGACTTCATTGGGAAAGGTGAAGATTACGGAGAAATGATCCCAGCAGTCTCCAGGTCCAATTTTGCCTTTGCGACCGCCCACTCCGTAAGCTCGCTCGGGAGCCGCATCCAGGAACCACGTGGCCACGTCCAGGGCATGGATGTTTTGCTCGGTGATGATGTCGCCAGAAAGAACCCGAAACGCTCCCCATGCCCGGAGGAGATGTTCCGGGTTTTTCACATCCAGATCGGCGGGTGCCACCCAGGTGGGACCACAGTAGTACACAGCCTCGGCACTCACGATCGTGCCGATATCACCGGCCTGAACACGACGAACCGCTTCCTGATAGAGCGGGCAGGCCCGGGTTTGAAAGTCCACAAGAAAAACCAGTTTCTTGGCCGTCGCCTTCTGACCTGCCTGTTCAATTACCCGACAACCCGCCACATCGACAGCCACGGGTTTGGCCAGAAAGACGTGCACGCCGGCTTCGACCGCTGTGGCGGCCTGTTCAGGATGGAAGAACGGGGGACTTTCAACGGCGACGGCATCCAGGCCCCCATCGTCCAGCATCCGTCGATAACCCAGCAGCCCGGTGTAACGCCGGTTTTCCGGCACCGCAAACTGCGTCCCAGCTGCCTCGGCACGGTCAGGAAAATAGTCGTGGACCGCCGCAATCGTGTAGCCTCCATGGTCTCGGAAGAGGTTGGCGATCCAGCGCCCCCGGCCACCACATCCGATAAGGCCCAAGCGGACCCGCGAGTTGGCCTCGCTGCCAAAAACCAGGTCATGGCGAATCAATGCAGCCACGGCGGCGCCGCCAGCGGCGAGAAATGTCCGGCGATCGGTCTTGCTCGGCATACAATATCCTCCTGGCGCGAGAGAGGTCTCGTTAAATTCTCCCACGGGTATGAGCACCCTCCGCAATTGCTCCACATTATTTCTGAGGACGCGACACAAAAGCCTCATGGATCGCCATCCACACCGCCTGCACGAGTGTCACGGGGTTCTCGCAGCATCCCATGGCCGTTTCATTGCTGCATTCCGTGTCGTGGCGGTGGGGGAGTGGGAACCAGAATTCAACTCATGAACCCGATGATTCGCCCGATCCGGAGCGGACCTGTTGAAACAGCCATTCGCGGAGTTCCGGCTCCTGATAGGCCCGGGACCACGAGTTGTGGCCTACCCCGGGGTATTCTGTGTAGCGTACTTTTCCGCCTGCTTTTTTGAGGGCTTCGACCATGGCTCGGGAGAGGGAGACTGGCACCACGGGATCAGCGCCTCCATGGAAGATCCACATCGGAATATGGGCAATTTCCTTGGCACGGGAGGTATCGCCCCCACCACAGATAGGCACGGCCGCAGCGAAATCATGCGGACGCCGAAGCAAAAGGTCAAACGTACCAAACCCACCCATCGAAAGCCCGGTCACGTAGCACCGATCGGGATCCACGCTCAATTCCTTGCGGATTTGGTCGAAAAGCTCGATGACCAGCTTCATGGGCCGCGTGAGTTCATTGGGCCAGGGTTGAGACGAATCCGCCTGGCGGCGAAGACCCGCCCACCAGGAATTCCGCGGACATTGTGGAGCAATGAGAAAGGCCGGATGCTGGGGATCGAGCACGAGTGTCAAGAATTCATCGTTTTTAAGCTGGGCCTCGTTGTCATCCCCGCGCTCACCAGCCCCGTGCAGAAAGATGATCAGGGGATACTTTTTGTTCGGATCATAGTTTTCCGGCTTCCAGAGGCGGTAAGGAAGCGTTTCCCCCTCTGCATTCTTGTACACCCGTTTTTCCAGTTTGCTGTGGAGATCTTTGTACATCTGGGCTGAGACCGTTTGAAAGGCCGCCAACCAGGCCAAAATAGCCGACGTTCCCACGACACAGCCGATCCACCGTTTCATAGCATCACCCTTCTGCGAAGCCTACTCCGGTGACCAATTCGAACACGCCCAGGCATAGCCCCCGAGCGTTGCCGTGTAGCCAGAATATCAAGAAAAAACGCCGGTGTGAATCCACCGGCGAAAAATTGGCTGCACGGACGAAATTCAAACGGGTGTTGGACCGTCACTCCATCAGTTCCGGAGGTACATCCACCGGAAGTTTGCCAGCCTTAATCCGATCGCCAAATGTGGGAGACTTTGGATCCTTTGGATCGACCTTTTCCTTCTCCACGACCTCGAGGGCCTTCTGGATCTTTTCCTTGTTGCGGGCATCAGTTTTCCGGTCAAGCAGTTTGTCGAGGGCCTGGCCGTACGCATTCCGTTTGGTCTTGTCATCACCCAAATGGCAAATGTTGCACCCGGCGCGATCGACCAACTCGGCGAATGCCCGATCTTTCGGGTCGTTGCTGTCTTTCTTGACATAGCGCTCCACAAACTGGGTGCGGAATTGGGTCACCGCCAGCGCCTGAGACCCGCACCACACAGCTCCAACCACCAGGGCGGTCACTCCCAACAGCTTCTTCATTGGATCAACACCTCCTCATGTCGTCTTCTTGTATTCGATTGTTCTGCCGCAACACACACGATCCCTTCCATTCGCAGATTCTTCTTTGGTTCCCATTCCCTCCACCGCTACCGGCTTGTGGTGGAGCGGCTATCGCCATGGTTCTTCCGACGCAGTGAAGTTTGCCACAATCCCCTATCCGCTCTTGCGTATGCGGAGTCCCCTTCCGGAGACCGAAGTTTCCGCACGACCTGCGGGGAAATTAATCCAAGTGGCGGGAAACGCGTCGCAGCCATCCCCGAACGGCAAAGCAAGGGGCGTTGCCTTGCTTTCGGGGTGTTTTCATTGCTCAGACCTTCCCGGAAGCAACCTTCCCAATTCTATGCCAGTTGTAAAGGCATTTGCCAGATTTTACCATCGTTTCGGGGCAGGTTCCAATGAATTCCAATGAAAAGGTTCGTTCCGTGGCCGCTCAGCGGGTGGGCGTACCTTGAAGCTTGGCCAGGAGCCGTTTCGCGGCCGCCGGGGGATCAGGAGTATCCACCACGGCCGCGGACACCGCCACGCGAAAAATTCCCGTTTTCAGTACCGCATCGATGTTCGACTCGTTGATGCCCCCGATGGCGAATGCGGGCAGGGTGATTTCCGAGGCCACCTGTCGCAAGAACTCCAATCCGGGGAAGTGCGAAAACTGTTTGGTTGACGAAGGAAACGTCGGCCCACATCCAATGTAATTGGCCCCATCGAGGACAGCCTGTCGGGCCTGCTCGATATCATGGGTGGAAACACCTATCAACATGTCCGGGCCTACAAGGGCGCGGACATCCTTGACCGTCAGTTCCTCCTGCCCCACGTGGACTCCGTCAGCCTGACTCAGGACGGCCAGATCCGGGCGATCGTTCATGATGAACAACGTTTGTGTGCCCCGGGTGATTTTGCGAGCAATCCGTGCCCGTTCCAACAGTAAGCGATCCTCGAGCTTTTTCTCTCGGAGTTGAATCACGTGGACACCGACTTCCACAAGCGACGTGATCAGGGCCTGGAATTCGTCAGGTGAAGGCCGTGCGTCCACCAGGACATAAAGTCGCGCGTTTTGCAGACGCTCCCGAGAGAGCTCGGTGATGCGAATGGCCCGATGCAGTGTGTAACACCGGTAGCGAAGTTGTTCAAAGCGCTCTGCCAGTTCCGGTTGGAGTACCTTCGCGCATTCTTCCACGCTGCGGATGGCCTCGCGGACGCGGGATAAGTTCGCATCGAGCAGCCCTTCCACAGACTCGCGTTTCATTTCGTGGGAATGCTTGATCCGGGTCCCGACATCGGTTTGAGTTTCCCGGGCAGCGAGGCGGTAGGCCATGGGAAATTCGCCCGCAAGCTGGGAAAACGCATGACGAATGTCTTTAAGCTCGCCCACAAGAAAGGGATCATCCAGCACGAACCGAACATAATCTTCCACAATACGGAGACCTTCCAACGCACGGTTGATCGCTGCATCCACGATGCGATAGAGTCCCATCGCGGTGGAGGCGGTGAGTTTCGAGACGGCATCCTCCTTTTTCGCCTCGTCAGAAGATGTTTTGCGAGAATCTGCTGGAGGTTCTTCTCGCCGAAGTCTTTCTTCTTCCCGAGGTTCACAAGAAGCGGAGGGCTTGATCTGCGCATGACCCACTTCGGGCGAAAAAATTGATTTTTCTGCCTTGGGCGACGGCAGAGCTTCACTCTGGCCCCCCACGGCTTCCTGTGATACCGACCGCCACTGCGCACCGGTGCCGTACCGCTGCAGAATCTGCTGCCGGAGTTGAGTGAAATTCAATCCCTGTTCGCGGAGCCAGTCGGCAACGGGGTGCTCGCAGCCCGCCAGTCCCAAGAGCAAATGCTCCGTGGAGATAATGGGCGGCCAATCGCCCCAATCCATATAAAGATCGACCGCTGTGAAGAGGCTTTTCACTTCGGGATGGAATTGCGGCGGTGACTCCAGGGGAATTGGTGGCGGCTCCGCAGACCGATGAAGTTCTGGCCAATGGGCGAGAAGTAATTCCTCGCTGATACCGAGTTCTCGCAGAATCATCGCCGCGCGGCATTCCGGTTCAGCGAGCAGACCCATGAGGATGCTTACCAGCCGGAGACCGCCGGACCCTTCCCCGTACTGCCAGGTTGCAGCAGCGGCCAGCGCACGAAGCGCTCCTGGTGTAAATTCACGTTCCATGGCAATCGAGAAAAACCTGCCTTCGGAGGATTTCGCCGGCTCTTCCGCATGCGTGTTTCTCAATGAACTTTGCGCGGCAACGACATGCCGCGTGCCGGCTGTCTTCACTCCATGGTACAGAACAGCCGATGGGATCGGAAAGACTCAGAGCAGGCGAAGCCGTGGCATCAGCTGCGAAAGACTTTTGTGCAACATGGAGCGCAGCCGCAGCCAGACCGGATTGCTGTGGTGAGGCTGCACTTCGGAAATCGCCAGGTAGGAGCGAAAACTTGTAAGAAGTTCTTCCAATCGGGCGGCAATTTCGCGACGGCGGCGTTCCCGGGTGGACTTCGGGGCAACCCTGACACGGAAGCACGACCGTGCGGGCGTGTCCCCGGTGGCGGGTTTGTCTTCGTTCATCACCAGCACCATTTCGAAGCACACCGGACGGTCCGAACGGCGTCTGCTGCGGAGGGGATTTCGAACCTCGATCTCCATTTCCAGGCGGTTTCCCTGCACCTTGAGAATCCGTGCCTGATGGTCGGCAATGAATCCGTGTAGTTTTTCCACAGCCAGGGCAAGTGGAAAAGGGCTGATCAGGGTCTCTTCCACCACGACCTCCGTGGATGCAGCACGCCACCACCAGCGTTTGGCGCTGACGGGTGCGGTCTCGCCGTGATTGCCAACTCCAAGTTGGATAACCATATTCCGGCCATTGGCCTTGGCCATGAGAAGCGCCCGATCCGCCCGCCGGAGAATTGTTTCGGGAGTGTCGCCCGGCTGAACTTCTGTGACTCCGAAACTGGCCGTCACCACCCGACCGTTCAGCCGAGCCAGGGGTGTGCGAGCGAGGGCTTCCCGCATTTCTTCGGCGCGACGGGTGGCCGTCGCAATGTCACACGCAGCACAGAGCATGACGAATTCTTCTCCGCCGTATCTGGCCACCAGGTCTCCCGACCGGGAATATCGGCGCAGCACCCCCGCCAGCGTCCGTAGCGCGTCGTCCCCCGCCTGATGACCGTATGTATCGTTCACCTGTTTGAAGCGATCGAGATCGCAGATGATAAGGCTGAAGGGAATTCCTCGCCGCTGGTACTGCTCCACAAAGAGGGGCAACATGCGGTCGAATTCCGCGCGGTTGGCAAGGTCCGTGAGCGGGTCGCGGGTAACGCGTTCGCGGAAGTATTCGAGCCGCTGTTCCAGATTGATCTCCGGTGAAGCGTCATGAATGATGGCCACGGCGCCGAGAATAGTCCCATCCTGCAGGACAACCGGGACGGCGTGGAGATCGACCGGGACTTTTTCCTGATTCCTGCCCTGCATGCTGAGGCGCCGCAGCACCTGGGCGCCGCATCGCAGGGCGGTAAGTACCGGACAATCCTGCTCGGTCAGCGGTTCTCCCCGTTCGCTCCGCAACCCCAGAATGGTGGGCGACCACTTTCGCGATCGCACGGCTTCCGCCATGATTCCGCTGAGCCGCTCCGCTCCAGGATTCCACTGGAGGATAAGCTCCTGAGTATCCACGAAGATGACGCCGTCCCGCATGTTCTGTAAAAGGCGGTGCTGGAAGACGGTTTCCATCTCGGGCGGGAGGATGGTTTGACTGGGGGAGACCCACCGCCAGAGATGGTTGACCGATTCGGCGTCAAGGTCGGTAAGCCAGCGTCGGGCGACATCCTGTTTGGCTGCATCCACACCACTTCGATAAAACCGGACAAACTCTTCCACGAGATCAGGATCGAATTGACGTCCCGCGCCATGATACAGCTCGGCAAACGCCCGCTCCACGCTCATCGCGGGGCGATAAAGGTGATCCGTGGTCATTGCATCGAAAGCTTCCGCGACGGCGATCATCCGGGCTGCTTCGGGAATGGCCCGCCCCCATGCGGAGTACCCCGCCCGGGTCGCGTCATACCATGCCGGCACGTTGCCCGCAATCCGCAAAATGTTTTCATTGTCCGTCACGTGCCGGAGGATTTCGACGCTCATCAGCCGGGCGCGATCGACGTAAAGAATCTCTTCCGGGGTCAACGGCCCGGGTTTAAGTAGGATTTGATCCGGCAGTCCGATCAGACCCACGTCGTGCAGAAGGGCGGCAACCTCCAGCTCGTCGCGTTCCTGCTCGGTCATCCCGCGCCATTTTGCCCAGGCCGAGCACAGAAGGGCCACCCGTAAGGAGTGAATGGCCGTCGGCAGGTGGCGGACCCGGAGGGCTGCAAACAGGCCGGCCGACACCCCCAGCCGGGCTGCCACAAGTCGTTCGTAGTGCGCGAAGTCCGGTTCCCCGGTCTCTCGACCAGACGGGACAGCATCCGCTGAGGGCGCTTGCGCTGCTGCTTCTGAAGGTTTCATCAGTTCGCTGGGCAGCGATGTCACATCGGTCTCGGGGATAGCGGAAGCTGGCGCCGCGATGTCAGTCATACATGCTCCCCTTTCTCAGATGACTGGCAACCGAAATTTCCCCGGTAAAATGGGCTGACCAGCCTCACTTCGGCCATCTGGCGTCGGGCTAACGTCGAGCGGAGAACGTGCTCACCTACAAGGCGATGAATTCCGGTCAGAAACCCTCGCAAGCCGTCCCATGGATGTGTGGCCGGTCGACCATTTCCGGATAAGTAGCCTGTGCGATCGAAAAGACAACAAGGATTTGAGTCTTGTCAGGGCATTGTTATTGCTCTACTGAAAGCCTAGGTCATAGTGAAAGCAAGGTCAAACTTTGCCCAGCCAAGCCAAAAAATAAAACATGAAGCTGATCTCGCTGTGATGTTGTGACGGATAAGCACGCCGTTTGTTGCCCCTGCCCCGTTCTGATGAAAAAAGCAAACACACGAGCCAGCCCAAAATCAACAGTTGACAGAGGAGACGCTCTTCAGAGGGGCGGTCCACGCTACGGAGGAAAAAAACGGTCAGGGCGAAGCGAATAACACTCCACCCTGACCGGATTCAAATCGTTACGCTTTGGTTTTTGGGAAGACGTTAATCTCGCCGCAAGGCTTTGGTGGCCGCAGGGCTACCGTCCCCAAGATCACCGTTTCTGCTTTTTGTAGTCGCCAACGTTGGGCACCTTGGGATGGACATCCGGTCCAAAGTACCGGAGACTCACGAGGGGCTCGGTTCCGGTGTTCTCCACAATGACACCGGCCTTGGCCGCCTCGTAGGTGATGTAAATTTCGTCATCCGGCTCTTCTCCGAAGCGGATCATGATCGGCGTTTGCAGCCAGAGTTTGCTCTTCTCATACCCCTGGACGCTGATATAGCCGCATCCCTGGACGGTGATCCAGCCGCTGGCGCCTGGGTCACGAAGGACGCATTTCGCGCCGGGCATCACCGTCAGTTCCTTGGCGGAGAAGAGTTGCTTGCCATCCACCAGACCATAGACGATCCAGCGGTCGGTGTAACCTTCTCCGGAGTTCTCTTCATCCACGATCGGCTCCAGGTAGTTATGTTCGCGGAAGTAGGGATCGACGTTCTTTTCCCAGTCGAGCTGGTCCACGATGTAGTCCAGATCGTGCTGGTATTCCTTGGGAACGTCCTTCACGCAGAGCTCCCACGGGACGTAACGCCCTTCGACCATCGACTGGAACATTCCAAAAACGTCCGATCCCCACTGCGGCTCGTAGGTGCAGCGGGACCCAGGCGCATGGAGGACCCCCGCCGGAATGAGCCAGCCGGTTCCCGGTTTCAGCCGGTACGCCCGGGACAAGTCCAGAATCCCGTTGTCGCCCTTGTTCCAGTTTTCCAGACACCGCTTGACATCGTCTTTGGTTACACCGGGTTCAAGCCCCATGAAGGTGTAGTCGAAATGATTCTCGGCAGCATTCAATTGAGGTGGGAAGTAATAGGCCTCCGGCTTGCCTTCCTGACCGGTCTTTTGAGCATGCTCCTGGCGCTGATGCATGTGGTGGGGAATCGGACCAGCGTTATCGAAGAATTTGGAATACACAGGCCAGCGGTGGTATTTGTTCCAGATATCAGGACCAACAATTTTGCCCTGCCCTTCCTCAACGGCGTCCCTTAACAGGAACCGTTCGCCTTCAAAGCGAACCCAGCTCAACCCTTCATCCCAGTTGCGTCCTTCATTGGCGGCTTCAGTCGTGCTGGCGAACCAGCGTTCGTCGATCCCTCCGCGATGGGCTCCGAAGGCGTAGAGATCCTCCGTTGCCAGTTTGATGCGCCGACCGGGATGCAGAAAACTCCGCGGCACCCAGGTGGGTGTTAGGCGGAGGATTCCCCCTGTGGCGTCCATCGCGCGGTCCAGGATCTTTCCCACGTTGTCTCGGTTGTAGGGCTTCGACTGGGACATTGTGCACCTTTCTCCTTGCCGCTAGAGTCCAAGACCGATGAGTTAGAACTTCCTACCATCCGACAAAACGATCGGCAGAACCGTTGCTCTCGTACGGCGTATTTTTACCCGTCAGATGGGCAAAAGCAAGTTACCCGTACTGCGGGTCATTCCCACTTTTGCAAAACCTGTGACAAGCCACAAGTACAAAGCGTTCTAGAGGCAATTCATGAATTGCCCCTGCCAACATACCGTTTTGCCCCGATGAACGTATTTTGGGGGCGATTCATGAATCGCCCCTACCGCGTGCGGAGGGCCACGCTTGTCGGGTCCGTTTTTTTCGGAGGGACGTGCTTGTCACGTCCGCTGTGCAACGTTCGATGATCAATTCCCTTTGCCCGGGCACGACAAGCGTGCCCCTCCGGTGCTTTTTCTCGGAGGGACCCGCTTGTCGGGTCCGTTAATCCACGTTCGATGTTCCATTTGCTTTCGCCGGGCACGACAAGCGTGCCCCTCCGATGTTTATTGGACGCCGTGGAAGGCGCCCCTCCTGGTAGGCGCAATTCATGAATTGTCCCTGCCAACATACCGTTTTGCCCTGATGAACGTATTTTGGGGGCGATTCATGAATTGTTCCCACGATACGGTGAAAACTCGAATCCGTCACAGATCCTTTTCAAGAAGTCAAAAAAATCCCTCTGGCAAGGTTAGAATAATGCCAGTAGGTTGAATCAATGGGTAAATATGAGCAGGATCTTTCAATGACCTGGGTGTGTCCGTACTGTCAGGGCAGGCGACCGGTTCCGCCACCCGCGACCGCGGGTCAGGCCGTCTGTCCGTATTGTCGGCGACCGGTCATGATGCCCCAGGTTGAAGGACAGAAGTCACCGAATAGGGGCGAGGAGTCTGTTTCCCTTCCGACGGGCATTCCAAACGATGATTCTTTTAGGGAGTTGCGGAACCGAATTATTCGCAGCAAAAGACGGACCGCCTGGTACTGGTGGATTGGGGCGTTTGTCGGTCTCGCCTGTCTGGGAGCTGTCATCGCAGGCATCTGGTGGGTGGAAAACGCCCAGCAGGGCGGGGAGCGTTCCAATCTGACAAAGTTATCTCCCCCGGCTCCCGAGAAACGACCGCCACCTCCCCTTCGCTGGTCGCCCCATCAGGTGTTTGTCGCCCGAACGCTGGAACAAGCCCGCCAGGCGGTCGTTAAGATCGAGATCCCGCTTGAAGCGGGAACGGCGGTGGAAACCGGTACCGGATTCTTTATCGGCGATCGCGGATGGATTGCCACCAACAATCATCTGGTCCAGAACATGAACAGCCGGGCCTATGTTCGCTCGGCAGATGGGCAAACGTATCGGATCGCCGGAGTTGTCATCCAGGCTCCAGAAATGGACCTGGCCATCCTCCAACTTGCGGAGCGCCCGGCGAAGACGACGGTTCTTGATCTCAGCTATGATGGCACACCTGCCCTGGGTACGGAGGTCTATGCCATCGGACATCCGTACAATGTGGACTTTTCCCTGTCGCGGGGGGTGGTGAGCCGCGTTCTCACCACCGCCGAGCTGATTCAAAATTTCCCCGACCACATCGTGGCCAAGATTCACTCTCCACCCAACATGGTGTGGATACAGCATGACGCCAAGATCTCGCCTGGCAACAGCGGTGGGCCGCTTCTCGACGGTGCCGGAAGAGTCCTGGGAGTGAACACCTTTGTGCACCGGCTGGCCCAGTATGGATTCGCCAGCCACATTCGATATCTGCGGGAATTGATGGCCCGGGCAAAGAATGCTCCCGTGCGTCCGCTGCCGGAACCCCGAGCTCCATCCTTGGAAAATGTGGCGCCCGAGCAGATTGTGGACCTCACACAAATCGATCCGCTTTGGAATGCAGCCACAGGAATGGGGTGGAATCCCCAGACACCGGATCAGTATCGCCAGATTTCGGAACTTGCGAGGATCGCCAATATCGTGAAATACCTTCAGGTCCGCGGTCAAATTCCTGAGGGCGTTCCACCCGAGATCATCGATCGCGCGGCGACCCAGCTCGATTCCCGATTCATGTCGCTGGATCCCGGCGTTTTCTCAGTTGCGGTAACGGAAAAGCTCAACAGCTTTGCCGTCCAATCATTAAGCCAGGTTCAATCGGGAATTGTGTGCGTGGGCGTTGTGGCGAGCCCGGTGCAAGGGACGGCAGTCCTTGTGGCAGTGGGAGAGGGCCCCCGGCATCTGCTGCTTCGGCTGCGGCCGGATCCCCCTCCGCTTCAGATATCACAGCGGGTCTTTGTCGCTGGCCTCATTTTGCCACAAGTGGCCGAAATTCGATTAGGAAACCAAAATGCGGCCGAACAGGTCCCGGTCATTCTGGCAATGTTCGTCATTCCTCTGAAGAAACAGTCTACCGCGGGCGACACAACCGCGGCACCGGCACCCTGAAGCCGGCCAGTTTTGCCCTCCATGTGTGGTGAAACGAAAAGTGTGGTTCAAACCGTTTTTCCTAATAGACGATCCACTGCCGCCCCGATGTCGGGCTCCCGCATCAAGCTTTCGCCAACGAGAACGGCTTTCACTCCGGCCGCCGCCAGCCGTTGCACATCTTCATAACTCTGGATGCCGCTCTCTCCCACGACAAGGCGATCAAGCGGGATCTCCGCCCGAAGGCGAATGGTGTGGTTCAAATCCACTTCGAAAGTACGGAGGTTTCGATTGTTAATGCCGATAAGCTTGGCCCCCAGCTCCACAACCCGCCGTAGATTCTCCGGTTCGTAAATCTCCACCAGGGGCGTCATGTCCCACTTGATCACCTCTTCGTAGAGTTGGGGCAGTTGCTCGTCGTTGAGACATTCCGCGATGAGGAGCACCGCGTCAGCCCCGTAGGCACGGGCTTCAAGAACCTGGTAAGGGTCAAGGATAAAATCCTTTCGCAGTACGGGAATATTGACAGCGTCCTTGATCCAGCGAAGAAATTCGATATGGCCCTGAAAATACGGTTCATCGGTTAGAACGCTGATACAAGCCGCCCCGTGTTGTTCGTAAATTCGGGCAATCTCAACCGGATCGAAGCTCTCTCGAATGACGCCCTTCGAAGGGCTGGCCTTCTTGACTTCGGCAATGAGTGCCATCCCCGGGGCATCGCGAATGGCGGCTAGAAAATCCCGTGGCGGGGCCTGTTCCTCGACCAAACGGCGGAGATGATCTTCGGGCGCAAAAATTTTTGCCCGTTCGATCTCCTCTCGTTTGGTGGCCACAATGCGGTCAAGAATAGACGCCATGGAGAATTTCCTGCCTCATCGATCGCCTGCGCGGGGAATTTGACGTGCGATCCTGTCACCTCTCCGTGCTGAGGTCGAGGCGCACTCTTCAATGAGGATCGCGTCAACTCTCAGATAATCCCCGCCTTTCCAACAGTCGCTCAAATCTGCGAAACCGGGCTCGGCCGCAACAGTATGTTCGTGATATTTGAAACGGTTTGCGCGTATTCCGGTTTGTCCCGGAGTTGGAGCCATTCTGGATCTTTCAGGAAGGCTGCCCAGGCCTGCTTTTGAGCTTCAATGGTGTCGAAGCCCAGCATGTACGTCAAATTGGGCAATTTCGTGCCGATGAGCGCCTGTCCAAAGAAAACCGGATTCATCTTGAGCCGGCGGAAAATTGCCAGTTCCCCGCCCGTGTTGAACATTTCAACCTTCTTCACATGCTTGGTAAGATTGTGGCTCTCGTAAATTCGGAGCTGGAAGATGCGACTGTCAGCCGTGCTCGGCACCTCCACTTGGGGCACGCCATCGAAGGCGAGGAGCAGGCTGCTTTCGACGCGTTGATAAGTGGGATCGTCGAAAGAATCCTCGAGCACCTCTTTCCCTGCGGCTTGTGCCCGGGGATTACTCAGGAGCGCTGCCATTTCCCGAATCACTGTTTCACAGGTGTTGTGGGGCAAAAGCACAAAGAGGCTGGGATCTTCACCTTCCAGGTAGCGAAAGACCCCGACCGGCCGGATGCCGAGGTTGTTCCAAACAGGGATGGCCACCTCAGCCAGGAATTTTTCCAAACGATCTCGCTTTTCCGGAGTCGCAATCTGGTAACGGCGGAGCTCCAGCAACTGCTTACTCTTTCCACTTCCCTCGACTGCCTGCGTTAGCTCACTTATCGCCATCACCGTTCCCACGCTGCCAATCACGGAAGATGCCAGAAACTCTCGCCGTTGCATGAGGTGTCTCCTTTCTTCTGCGCCGGTTCAACCAGAAAGCTGCTTTTGCCCTGATGCTGATCCCGATCGTGGGAGTGGCCCCCAAAAAAGTGGCGGCAAACCAAACAAATTACGGGCACCCGCCTCACTCGTCGGACGTTTTCCGATTGTCACAGTTTACCTGCGATCCGCAGGTTTGACTATCGGTAGCGCGGAACTACCCGGGCCACCCTGAATCATCCCCAGTTTTGTAATAACCTATGAGATACCACAGGTCCGATACGTTGTAGGGGCAATCCATGGACTTCACCCAACCATTTGACCCGGAATTCAACCGAGCATTTGAAGCACGGCCAGTGAAATGGCCTCTGCGACCATTGGAATGCGGGCCTACCAAGCAGGTTCCTCCGGGTTGAATCTCACTCCGGCAGGAGTCCGTTTGGATGACCGCCTCCTCATTGGCGCGGGAGATGTCATGATGCGTGAGGGTCTCGCCCTCTTGCCCGCCGAGGGATCCCTCGTCAGAATGGGGGCGGCGTTTCAGGTCTCAACGTTCTGCAGTTGATTGGCTTCCAAAAAGGGACTGACCATGTCGAGCCTGCACCGTAACCGAAGCAGCTTCTGTGTATTCCGCCACGTTGAGAACCTTCGAACCGGACTGCAACTCGCCTTGGCGGTCATCTTCCTGGTATGGCCCATCGCCGCTTTGGCAACGCGCAGTGCAACAGGCCATGCGGAAGAAAAACCGGGCGCGTCCACGCCACCGGCAGTTATCTGCCTCAGTGCTTCGGCTTCCCCTTTGGAGCGCCTCGCCGCCCTAGAAATCCGGCGATATCTGTACCTCCGCACGGGAGAGTTGATTCCCCTGGTTGATCAACCGGCAAACGAACAGGCGACAGACGTGATCGTGGTGGCGCGAAGCGATCGCCTTTTGGGCGGGGAGTTGATTCCGACCGACGTTATTAATGCTCACCGGTCATCGCTTGAAAACCGCCTTGATCGGGCTGGAGATGATGGCTTCCTCCTGTGGACGATTCCCGGCAACCAGCGGCAGATTTTGGTAATAGCCGGCAAGAAAGACATTGGCGTTCTCTACGGGGCGTACCGTCTTGCCGAACACTACGGGGTACGTTTCTATCTGGAAGGAGACGTCGTCCCTGATCGCCGAGTGGCCTGGTCGCTTGCGCAACTTGATGAAGTTCGTCGGCCGTTGTTTCAGCATCGGGGGATTCAACCGTTCCACGACTTTCCTGAAGGACCCGATTGGTGGGGGGTGGAAGAGTACAAGGCGATCCTTGCCCAGTTGCCCAAATTGGGCATGAATTTCATCGGGTTTCACTGCTATCCGGAGGGTGGCGTTGGCCCGGAGCCGCTCGTGTGGATTGGCCAGGCCGCTGACATCGGGGAAGGAGCGGGAGTTCGCTTCAGTTATCCCGCCCGGCATTTCCTCACCAGCAACGTGACAGGGGCCTGGGGCTACCGCCCCATGAAGACGTCCGACTACGCGTTCGGCGCCGACCAACTCTTTGAAGTCGATGATTATGGGGCCGATTACATGCAGGGTTACTCTCCCTGGACGGAAATGAATGTGGACCAGGCGAACAAACTTTTTGAAAATATGGGGCGTGTTCTTGACGAGGCCTTCACCTTTGCCCGTCATCTCGGCATCGCAACCGCGGTGGGAACGGAAACGCCGCTCACCATTCCCAAAGCGGTTCGCGAACGGCTCAAGGCGTCTGGAAAGGACCCGTCGAATCCGGCGGTTGTTAAAGAAGTTTACGCCGCCATGTTTAAGCGGATTATGCAGACGCACCCCCTGGACTACTACTGGTTTTGGACGCCTGAGAACTGGACCTGGTCAGGCACCAAGCCCGAAGAAGTGGAGGCCACACTTGCCGACCTGAAGATGGCCTACGAAGCAGCCAAAGAGGTGGGGGCTCCGTTCACATTGGCGACGTGCGGATGGGTGCTGGGACCCAGCCAGGATCGTGCGCTGTTCGACAAAGTTTTACCCAAAGAGATGCCGGTCAGTTGCATCAATCGGCAGGTTGGCCACGACCCCGTCGAGCCTGGTTTTGCCCGTGTGCAAGGGCGTCCCAAATGGGCCATTCCCTGGCTGGAAGATGATCCCGCACTCATCAGCCCCCAGCTCTGGGTGGGACGCATGAGAAAGGATGCCGCCGACGCGCTGAAGTACGGTTGCACGGGATTGATGGGAATTCACTGGCGGACGCGACAGCTTGGGCCCAATGTTTCCGCGCTGGCCGCCGCCGCATGGGATCAGCACGGCTGGAACCCGGAACTTGGTGAGACTCCCGCTGCTCCGTCCCGCCCCGGCGAAGGTCCTGAGGGCGGCCAGTTTGCCACCTTTCCCGGCGTTGATTTTGCCGACACTGACGAAGATCCGATTTATCAGAGCGTCCGGTACGATGTCGATGCCTATCGGTTCAATCTGCCCAACGGCCAGTACCGGGTCGTTTTAAAGTTCTGCGAACCGCATTACAGCGAAGCGGGGAAGCGCGTCTTCGGTGTGAAAATCCAGGGGAAAACCATCATCGACACTCTCGACATATTTGCCCAAGTGGGCAAAAATCGGGCTCTTGATTTCACCTTTGACGGTATCGAAGTGGCGGACGGCACTTTGCTTATCGAGTTCGTGCGCCAGGTGGAATTCCCCTGCATCGCGGGGATTGTCATCACCGGTCCGGTGACTCGCAAAATCAACTGCGGTGGTCCTGCATGGAACGACTATCAGGCCGATTGGCCCCCCACAGACCGCACGGCTCATCGTTACCTGATGTCGATTGATTTTTACCTGGATTGGGCTTCGGCTCAGTTTGGACCAGAAGTGGCCTTCGAGGCAGCGACGATTTTCGCCGCCATCGACGGCCGCCTCCCGCGTCCCAGCACGTGGGTCCATGGGCCCGGCGGGATTGTGCCGGACTCCCGGCCGTGGAGCGAAGTGTCCAAGGATTATGCCTTCGTGGATGAATTGGCAGCCCTACGAGAAAGTGTCCAGGGACCTGGCAACCGCGAGCGATTCGACTACTGGCTGGATCTGTTTCGTTACATGCGGGCGAATGCCAAGGTCAATTGTGCACTTCATGCCTACAAAGCCGCCATTGCGGAATTAGCAAAAATCCTGCAGAAAAACGGTGATCCGGCCGAACTTCGGCGATTGGCCAGGGAAAAGGTTCTTCCCCTCCGCGAGGAACTCGTGGCCGATCTCAAAGAGGTTCATACCTATCTCCTTTCGCACGTGTCCACCTATGGCGGTCTGGGGAACATCTGCAATTGGCAGCAACACGTCATTCCAATCACGCTGGGCGATGCGGATGCCCAACTCGTGAAGCTGGTGGGTGAAGAGATTCTCGCCGATCGGAGGCTCCCGCGCACCTACGACGGCCGTCCCCGCATCATCGTGCCATCCGTGCGAAGTCTCCTCAGTCGCGGAGAATCCCTCCGACTCAAGGTCATTCTCCTCGGGTGGCAGAATGCTGAAGCGAGCCTCTGCTGGCGGGCCGTTGGAGAGCCCACATATCACACGGTTCCCCTAAGCCACGTCGCACGATCCGTGTATCAGGCGGCGCTCGCCGGAGAGCAGCTTCCCGACATTGTGGAGTACTTCATTGAGGTCCGCAGTGGCGACCAGGTGGCCCGGTATCCGGCAACCGCACCCGAGATTGGCGTGACGACAGTCGTGGCACCTTAGTTCTTCTTTTGCACTTTGCGCCACTAGATTGATCAGTTTTTCCGGAAGTTGCAGTTTTTTTTCGAATTCCATCTCCCCAGGCCGGACGCAGAAATTCGCTGTTGGAGACTCAAACGTTTGAGTGTGCTCACCGTATCAGCGAACGAAGGGCGGGACTTCTGCGGGTACCAAGGTTGAATCCATAACCTCGCCTGCCGATGACCTTCTAAAGCGTACCGATGGACAGTCGGCGTGTAAACGAGCATGGCCATCGGAGCTGTGCGTCGCACCGCCCGTTCGCTCCATCCCTGGAGTTCTTCAAATCCCGGGTGCTGCTTGCTGGGATGGAAGGTCACTGCCACGCTCCAGCGCATTGAGTACCATCTCAGCACATCTTTCGCCTTTGCCTCGACAACCGTGGAATAGAACCCTTCCCGACCGCGTCCGCCGGACAAAGCCTCCACGGCAACGATTTTCACTGACCGATCGGGGCTGCGTGCAGCCGGCCTTCGGTCTCGGCGACCCACGCCGCCTGGGTCCGAACGTACACCGTCAGTGTGATATGCCGCCCTCCCTTAGAGAGCACGTTTTTGGGGGAAGGCATTGCTTGACCGCGGCGACGAGGACGGCCGGGAAGACCGGGCCTCTTAGGGGTGGAGCCTCGTGCAGCCATGCATCCAGCAAGCGATTTACAGGAGGCTCTCCTTTTTGATAAGACAACTTTTGAGGATAAAAAATCAAGAGTTGAAGTATGGAGTCAGAGCGTCTCGCATTCCGTTTTCCCTCAGCCGTTTTGGTGGATTTTCCGATCTGGAATGAGTGGCGTTACTCACAACGTGGAGCGATTGCGCACTGAGCCATCCCCATGCTTGTCAGTTGGCAAAGAGAATCAACGGTGTCTTGCGGCCCATTCATTTACTCATTCACAATGGTGCGGTTCTTGTCCCTCCACTTAGTCGGCCAACAAATGCCGAGGTTCTTGCAATGCCTTTAGCACAGCTCGCTGTTTGCTTGCTCGTCTGTGTTTGATAGTTCACGCGAGCGATTCGCACAGCGCGAACTTGCAAGCTCCAATTGCAGTCATGAAAAACCATTACAAGAAGAGGGGATGAGTCAAAATGGGGATTTGCATGGAGGTATTCCTGAGCTAAAGGACGAGGGACTGAACCAACGCTTTGGACGCTTTCCGTGACTACACATCAATTCCCCACTAGCTCAGATTCTTGGTTGAAGAACCGAGAAAATTGCTCTAAATAGGGAAAGTCCAAATTGCTTGCCAGACCTGCTAGGGGAAATGCGTTTTTCAAACCCTGCGTAACTGTAATGACTCACGCCAGACACAAACAACGCAATGGGCTCGTTGATATTGCCTTGCGATTGGATTATGCCGCCGATAAAATTGAACGCGCCGATTTGATGACTAGCGCCTGGTTATTCGCCGAGATGACAAGGCCAGCTTTCACGTATGTCTTTCTACCTGAAGGAGGCATAGGCTATGTCGCGATCGACGTTATTCTGGCTGATCTGGACGGTGTTCTTGGGGCTCGGTGTTGTCGGCGTTGTGTGCAGTGAAGCCGCCAAAGAAATACATACTTTTGACGTGAAAGGCGATTCTGTCCCAAGGTCGGTGCGGCCGAACTCAGTAGAACTGCTTCGGGCCGAGAAAATCGTTGAAGAGGTTTTCGGACGAGACATAGCCAAAGCCAAGTCAGCACCTGAAAAGGCAGCACTGGGTCAAGAGCTTTTGAAAGCGGTGCGCGAGGAGCAAGATATGGCCGTACGGTTTGCAGGGTTGCAGACAGCCCGGAGGTTAGCCATTGAAGCACAGGATAGCAAATTGGGCCTAGAAATCGTTCGGGAGATCGTTAAAAACTTTGAGCCCAGCGAGGAAATTTCTACCACTGACTGGCTGGCGGAGGCGGATCGCCTCTGGGAAAGCTCACAAAAAGCCCAAGGACGAGAGAGACTATCCAAGCAACTGGAAGCTGTGGAGTATTGGCTGTATAGCGACATAAAGACCGGCCTGGTGGCGAAAAAGTGGGAGGGCCGAATTCGCGAGTTACAAGCTGATCTTGCGTTGATCACACTACATTCGAAAGACGCTTTATTGCGCGGAGAACATCTCAAATATGATATCGGGCAGGATAGTATCAGCGGTTGGTGTTTTCCGCAAGAATACATAGAATGGCCAGTTGATCTGGCTGCCAAAACTTATGACGTGGCTTTACTTTACTCGTCCCGCGGCAATGCCGGCGGTTATTTAATGGCAATTTCTTTGTTTGCACCCACCAATCCCTACAGACCCTTAACGACACTAAGTACTGAACTAATTTCTACCGGAGGATGGAAAAACTACGCCGAAAAAAGCTTTGGAATAATCAGAGTATCTCGACCAGGAAGGTATATTTTACGCCTCCACGCGATTCGCCGACTTCAGCCAGATTTCGAGCCGTGCCTAGTGAACGTACGCGCTGTTTTTTTGCGATAAGCGAGTCGAAAATGTGTTCTGTCTTCAGTGGCCTTCGTTGAAAGTGTCTGCGAACTGTCGCGGGTGTTGGTATGACGTTGAGCGGAATCTCAAGAGGCATTCATTGGTCGATTACGTACAACCTCCCTGCCCAAGTTAAACTTTTTGATTCTTTGCCTCTAAATTGATCAGACTCTGCAGTAGTTAGCAGGCTTTCTGGGCCTTGGTGCGCAGCGAGGTCTTGCAGAATTAGCGCGACGAATGCAACAGGTTCCAAAGAGAACATGCTGTCCATAAAGCGTTCCATTGCCACTTCCGCCTGCGGCGATTCGCACCAGGCTTTCCTTTTTTGCCAAGAGCAGTTCTCAGCTCAAACGTGGAAAAGTTGAACTTAGGCTCGACGGTCGTATCCCACTGCGAGTTGCATGGACGCGACTACGGCAGTTTGCTTCCTTGTGTCTCCCACTCTGGCGGATGGCCGACTGACGCGCTGTCGCACGTCGCCCCAAGGTCTCGGAACAATGTTCGGCGAACGTTGATTCGAACTGTTCGACCAATCGGGGTCGGCACGGTGGAGGGCCATCCCCACCGCTGGCCGGTAAAGGTTAGGGTGAGGTGCTCGGTGCTCAACCGCGTCCCAACTGGCCTTTTTTTATCCGCCCGGCAACGCGATACTTAACGGGTTACGGTCCAAATTTCCTAAATGCATGCGTGAACACCAGCGCGGTCAAGTCGGACCGTGCCAGGTTTTGCAATTGGGAGAATGCGTGAAAACATGGTCCAGGTCGTTTTGCCCGACGGTCAAATCCAGGATTTCGCGTCCTGCATTACCGCAGCCGACGTTGCGGAGCAAATCAGTCCCCGACTAGCCAAGGCGGCAGTGGCGGCGGAAGTCAACGGCAAAGTTGTCGATCTCAACACCCCCCTTCCGACGGGTAGTCCTGTCCAGCTTAAGATTCTGACGGAGCGCGATCCCCAAGCCCTGGAGGTCCTGCGTCACTCTGCCGCCCACGTGATGGCCCGGGCGGTTCTGCGTCTCTTTCCCGGAGCCAAGCTCGCCTTCGGTCCCCCGGTGGAAAACGGCTTTTATTACGACATTGACCTTGACCGTCCCCTCAAAGAGGAGGATTTGGAGCGGATCGAAGCCGAGATGGCGAAAATCGTGGAGTTAGACGAGCCGTTCGAGCGGCTCGAGGTCCCTTGGGAGAAAGCAGTGGAAATCTGTCGCGATCTCGACCAGCCGTACAAGGTGGAACATCTGCGGGAAGGGCTGGCCAGCGAAAAAACCGTCTCCTTCTATCGCCAGGGCGAGTTCCTCGATCTGTGCGAGGGGCCTCATATCCCCTCTGCGGGGCGACTGAAGGCGTTCAAATTGCTTTCGGTGGCAGGAGCTTACTGGCGCGGAGACGCCTCTCGACAGCAGCTCCAGCGCCTCTACGGAACGGCATGGTTCAGCAGGAAAGATCTTGAGGATTATCTCCACCGCCTGGAGGAAGCCAAGAAACGGGATCACCGTGTGCTGGGGAAGCGGCTCGAGCTGTTCACCATTGAGCCGATGGTAGGTTCCGGACTGGTGCTGTGGCTACCGAAGGGCGCCATCATTCGCCGCCAGCTCGAGGATTTCCTTTACGGGGAACTCCTGCGTCGGGGTTATCAGGCCGTTTATACCCCGCACATTGGACGAGTGGAACTGTATCAAACTTCCGGTCACTACCCATACTATGCGGACAGCCAATTTCCCCCCATCCAAATGGCTGACGGCGAGCGGTATCTCCTTAAGCCGATGAACTGTCCGCACCACATCATGATTTATAAATCCCGTCCGCGGAGCTACCGGGAGCTACCCCTCCGGCTGGCGGAGTTCGGGACGGTGTACCGTTTTGAACAATCTGGGGAGCTCACCGGAATGACCCGGGTCCGCGGCTTCACACAGGACGACGCCCATATCTTCTGCACGGAAGAGCAGGTGGCCGAGGAATTTCGCGGTTGTCTGGAAATGACGCAATTCGTCCTTCAAACGCTGGGATTTACAGATTACCGAGTTCGGCTGAGCCTCCGTGATCCGAAAAGCGATAAATACGTGGGCGATCCTGAGGTCTGGGAGCGTGCGGAATCGGCCCTTCGCCGAGTGTGTGAAGAAATGAATCTGCCCAACCTGGAGACCGCCATCGGCGAGGCCGCATTTTACGGTCCCAAGGCGGACTTCATCGTCTCCGATTGCATAGGCCGGGAGTGGCAATTGGGCACCGTCCAGCTGGACTACAATCTCCCCAGCCCGCAGCGATTTAACCTGGAATACATTGGGCCAGACAATCGTCCCCATCAGCCGGTCATGATCCATCGTGCTCCTTTCGGGTCCCTGGAGAGATTCACCGGGATCTTGATTGAGCATTTCGCGGGAGCGTTCCCCCTCTGGCTGGCGCCGGAACAAATCCGCGTGCTCACCGTCAGCGAAAAATTTGAGGAATACGCTCGACAGGTGGAGCGGCAGTTTCGGGAAGCGGGCCTGCGGGTGGTCGGAGATTATCGGGCCGAAAAGGTCAGCGCCAAAATCCGCGACGCTCAACTTGAACTGGTCCCCTACATGGCGGTCATTGGAGGCCGGGAACAGGAGCAGGGAACCGTGGCCTTGCGAGAGCGCCGCAAGGGGGACCTGGGCGCCTTCCCCGTGGCAGCAGTCATTGCAAAATTGCAGGAAGAAATCCGACTGAAGATAATACCCCGTTATGACGACGCGCAAAAATAGCGTCGGCCGGACCTGCTTCCGGGCAATTCCTGACACGGGAGGTGGTGCGGGGTGTTGACGTTCCGGCAATGTGTGTTCATACTCAAGCAAGTGTCCAACGCCCTTCCGGAAAGGGCGTTGACGATGGCTACGGGGTCAACTGTTTTGGTCGCTTGAGAGTTTGGCTGAAAGAGGAGTCCAACAATCGAGGAGAAAACCTATCGCGTCAATGAGCGGATCCGCAGTCCGTCCGTCCGGCTGATTGGTCCCGATGGCCAGCAGATGGGAATTGTCAGCCGTGAGCAAGCCCTCGCGGCAGCGAGGGAAGCGGGGCTCGATTTGGTTGAGGTGGCCCCCAACGATAACCCGCCTGTCTGCCGCATTCTCGACTTCGGCAAATTCAAATACATGCAGAAAAAGAAGCAGCAGAAGTCGCATGCGGCTCAAATGAAGGTCAAGGAAATCCGGGTCCGACCGGGGACCGGGGAAGCCGACCTGAACGTCAAGATCAACCGTGCCCGGGAGTTCCTCACTAAAGGCGATAAAGTCCTCATTTCCGTTATGTTCCGGGGACGAGAAGCCGCCCATATGGAGGAGGGCGAAAAAGTCCTCAACCACATCCTGGAGCGGTTGATGGACCTCGGCAAGCTGGAAGGGACAATCAGCCGCCAGCCCAAGCGGATTGTGTGTACGGTCCTTCCCAACGCTAAATCAGCCTCGTAGGGAACCCCGGACAGCGACCGCAGCGATGAAGCGCATCTAGCCCAATTTGGTATTCCCCCGGAAACGGGAATAGGGGGCGCGCGTGCGCCGGGCATGATCGTGGTGCCGTATGGTTCGGGTTCAGTGGGGCATTATTTAAGCCGCACAAGGGCCCGGGAATTCAAGCCAATTTTCAGGCTTTCGGATGGGTTCTCAACGGGTACAAAGCTTGGCTTCCCGTCCCAAACCGCCGGTTGTCTGGCCATCCTTTCGCGAATTGCTCGCGAAAGGTTTTTTTCCGAAGGGCGTCCCCACTGGACGCCCTTGCCGGGAGGCTCTAAAATCAAAGATGGACGCGGGGACAATCCCCGGCGTTCGCCCGATCGCGGGGTGGAGCAGCCAGGTAGCTCGCAAGGCTCATAACCTTGAGGTCGCAGGTTCAAATCCTGCCCCCGCAATTTCCTTATGTTGCAGCAACGAGTTGCAACGCGCACCGCACTGCACAACATCGTAATTGAACACGTCTTGTGATTCGCTTTTCTCTATTTTGCCACTCGATGCCGAAACGTTCTGTGCCGCTTTTTGTGCCACCCGCGAACCGGATTCTGTGCAACTGTTCGTTTGAACACCAGTGGTGTCCGGTTGTACACGGTTTGAGTCTTGTGTGGCCTTGGGAATCCACCGGAGGGCTAACCTATATGCTGTGTTGGCGGGGTCCACATAGTGGCGTAACGCGATGGAGGGGGTACTGCCCAACCACTTGGTGACCATGGCCAGCGGGAAGGCCTGGGCGAGCTCGCTTTCGCAGCTTGCCCGCAGGTTGTGCCTCAACCTGGGCCAGCACTCCAGCCCCACTTTGGCCAAATTTTCTTTGAGCGTCTCGCCGGTCGTATTTAAGCAGACCGCGGGGGCCTGCTGGAGCGGCAGGCCGCTGATCCGCGAAGCCAGCAGCGCCTCCACGTGGATGCGGATACTCTCCGCCGTCTTTTTGTCCACCCGGCCAAGGCGAAGCGTTTTCCGCTTGCCATCACGGGCCACGAAGAAGGATTCGCCAGCCCTTGGCCACGGACCTCGGAGACGGGCCCGCTGGAGCGAACCCCGAACATGGAGTGGAAACATTTGCTAGCCATGGCCAGGCACATGGGGGTGCGAGTGCCCACCTTCCAACCGTCCCGTCTGAAGAAGCCCACCCACAAATCCCCCCGATCCCGGCGACGTAGTCAGCCGCGTTTAACCCGGTAATCTCCTCTAACTTGAATCCTTTTAATAACTTACAACCCAGACTGTGCGCCATCCATTGCGGAAGATCAGTCCGAAAACCGAACTGCGCCCGGGGAATCGCGCCAATTTTGAGGTCTTCGGATAGGTTCTTAGCATGACCTGGGACTGTGTCGATTGGGAGCGTCTACTGATCCGTGTACCATCCCCCAAAACTGCGAAACAAGGGAAACCGTTCTGAATGGCGCCTATCTTTCCACCGGTTCGCCGCCACCTGGAGGCTCTTTGGGAACAGGCGGAGGGGAAGACCTACATCTTCGAGCAGCTCCGCAAGCGAGAGTCCACAAAAAGGGGTGAGCGGGGGAACTGGAAGGCAATCAGCCTACGGGAACAGCTAAGGCGAATGATTGTCAAAGCCGGCTTTCGTCCGTGGCCCAAACTTTGGCAGAATCTCCGCTCCAGCGCTGGAATAGACCTCTTGGCTGGATTCCCACCAGCCGCGGTTTTGGAGTGGATTGGCCACACTGCCGACGTGGTCCGGGAGCATTACTTCCCAATCAGACACGTCGATGCCGAAAAGGCCACCAACGAAGAGTGGGGGCCCCACCAACGGTGCGGTGGGCCTAAAAGTGGCCCAGTAAATGCATTCAAAGATATGCAAAGGGACACAAAACGCAGAAGAGCCAGTTCGCCGCAATTCGATGCAAGCCCTATCTGGGTATTGACTTGCGTCAATTTGCGATTCTATGCACAACTCCCGTAGATACCTCAAGATGCCCCCTGTAGGATTCGAACCTACGACCCGCTGATTAAGAGTCAGCTGCTCTGCCGGGCTGAGCTAAGGGGGCATTTTGCCTGGGAATTCACTACACCCCATTTACTCTGGGTGTTAACCCATGCTCCATTCACCGAGCAGTAAGAACGGATTCTCACACTTTTCGGACAACGTAACTCACCCAATTCCCTTCTTTCGGGTGGGCGAAACCCGCTCTTCGGATCTATCACACTTCCTGCGGTCCACCGATTCACACTGCCCGGTGAATGAAAACAAAAAATGCGGGAAAGAGGACTTGAACCTCCACGGCCTTGCGGCCACCAGGCCCTCAACCTGGCGCGTCTGCCAATTCCGCCATTCCCGCGAACGACCATCACCTCATAAAAATAGTCTACTGATCCCCCTTGCCACGTCAAGTCCCAGAGCAGGGCACCGGACCCGTCCCTACTTTTGCAGAAACCTGCGAGATACCAAGGGCACGATGGGCTGGTAGGGGCAATTCATGAATTACCGCTACCGTTTAGCGGCCAACGAAACCGCGCCTCTCGACGTTGGATGCTCCATTTCGCATCGGCCGGCACAACGGGCGTACCTCGTGAAAGCCGGCGGATCATCCACGTTGGAAACGCGGACGTGACAAGCCCGTCCCTCCGAAAGCCGCGAATTCGGAAATGTCGTCTAGAGGGGCACGCTTGTCGTGCCCGGTGAAGGGCGATGGGGCATCGATCGGTGTTGATCGGACCCGACAAGCGGGTCCCTCCATGAAAAGCGGACCTGACAAGCAGGTCCCTCCGAAAGCGGACGTGACAAGCGGGTCCCTCCGAAAGTAACGCGGACAAGCAGGTCCCTCCAAAATGAGTGTGGCTCCCCTTGTCAACCGTTCTGAAGGCCTGCGTCGCCTTTCGGCAGCGGAAGTGGCGATGACTCAAGTGCTGTTGCGAAAGCAAGAAAAATGACGACCCCCGCGGAAGAACCAGCCCACGCAGCCGGATTCCGACGGGGGCTCGCGCCTGTCGGCAGGGTATCGGCCGTCCCTGGCCATTCGGCAGGTCTCCATACCGCTCTTTCGGGCACCATGAGGGATCATATCCCCAAGCCAATCCAGGAGGAATCGCAACGAATCCTTGCCGCCCCCGGGTGGGCGTATGGGGCATCAGGGCATCATGCTGGGCTATTTCACCAGACGAACAGGTCGATGGGTCGCCACCGTGCGGAACTTCTCGATGAGCTGTTCGCGATAATTTGTAACGGCCAGGGTGCCTGGTACGATGAACGACTGGCCGTTGGTCATGCGAGCGATTTCATCAAGCAGGGCCGTATCGGCGTCCAGCCCCAGTCCGATCGTGAAGATCGGAATTCGGTTCTCGGCCGCCCTTTGGGCCTGCGCAAGAGCGTAGGCGCGTCCCTGGGTTTCGTTGTATGGCCGGTTGGCCTTTCCGTCCGTCATCAGCACGATCATTTTGAAGGCCCCCGGCCGTCCGTGGGCGAGAAGTTCATCCACTCCGTTTTTGATCCCCGCGCCGATATTCGTGTAATGGTCGTAGTGACCCGCCTGCCGGTGGATGATGGTGTCTTTAATGGCCTCGAAGGATTGAGTGAGTGGGTGCTCAGTTACTGCCATCTGATCGGGCGAGTTGTAGATCACGAGCGACACCCGATCGTTGGTATTCACAGCCTGGATGTAGTCGAAGAACACTCCCACGGCCTCTTTGAGCTGACTGACAGGCTGCTCACTCACTTTCCACAAGTCGGGCGTTTCGTTGGCCTTTGGTTTTTGCTCCAACCAGTAGTTGATGAGGGTCAAATAACCGTACATTTTCCGATAACCCGCGTTTTTCACGAAGGTGCTCGTTTTAACATAATCGATGTAACTTTCCCAACTGCCGGAGGGATAGGGGTAAGGCACCTTGTCGAGCCCAAAGGCTTTCATAATGTTCGCGGCGGTGTCTTCGAAACGTTCGCCGTAGCCGGGGCCTTCACCACTTTCGTTGCAGCCGGATTTCACCCAGCAGCGGTCGATCCGCTTGTTGGCGTTGTAGCCGGTACCCCGGAAAGCACCCGTTTTTCCAGAAAGCCCATCGAACTTCTGCTTGGTGCCGTCAGAGAATTGAAGCACCACGTTTGAGAGGTCCTTGGTCGAAACGACGTAAACGTCGTCCCCACGAAACGTGACGGTGATCTGGGGTTGGCAAGACGATTGAGGCGGTTTACCCACCTGGGTGTAATACTGCGGCGTGAACTGGAGAGAGCCGTAAGTCGGTGAGCCAAGTTCCTGGTAAATTTGCTGGATATTGGCTTCCACGGCCTGACGGGCAGACGGGCCGAATTCAGTGATTCGGCGGAGTTCACTGTCGTCGTTCATGGAGGCAGAAAAGTCGAGCACCAGCACGATATCCCTGGGCTGGTACTGGGCGATCGATTCAGCCTGAAGGACGAAGGCGTCCCGGCCGAAGATTCGGGCGAAAAACAGAGGTCCGCCATTGTGTGTGGTTGTCACGCGAATGGCGGACGGGGTGGTCGCAGTGGGAAGGAACTGGGAGGTTTCGGCGTCCCACTCTCCGAAGTCCACGCGAAACTCCTGGGAGTGCTGAGCGAGCAGCTCTTCCAGTCGATCTTCCCAGTTTTCCAGCTCGGTCAGGTTTTGGTGACCGACCGGGTTTCTGGCCAAAAACTCGAACGCTTTGAGGCGGGCGACTTCGGTTCCGTCGACCAGGCTTGCGGCGCCAGCCAGGGCCGCCGCATCCGTGGCTCGTTTCAGCTCCGTCTTCACCGTCATCATGTAGCCCACGTCCACAGAAAGGGCAAGAAGCCCCATCATGAAGACCATGAGCAGTGCCGTGAGTACAACAATCGCGCCACGACGTCTTTTCCTGTCCTCGCACTCCCACAGCAGCCGAAGCAGCTTCGCCGACCTCATAAAGCCCTCCCTATCGAGACGAGAACCACCACCGACGAGACAGGCGCGACTCTTCGATTCGGTCTATTGGAAAAGATAGGATATTTTTCGCGGCGAAGCAAAAAATAATGGGGAACCGTTTCGGAACGGTCGAGACACAAATCTAGTCCGGCTGGAATAGCAAAAGCCGGTCGCCCCAGTATCGGTTGGTTGTGGACACTGGCAACGAAACAACGACCTTGCTTGCGCCGAAGCTTATGGCCGATGTGAGGGAAAGTTCCAGTTCTTCGTCTCCATCTGTGCAGTCAGTCGCGGAGCGTCCCTGCGGGACATGCACGGCCTGCTGCACATGGCTACCCATTCCAGCAGGGCACGTGGGCCCGAATGACAAGCCCGCCGGCGTGGCCTGCCCCCACTTGACGTGCACAGGCTGTCGCGAATACGAAAACCGGCCGACGATCTGCCGCCGATTTGAATGCGCTTTTCTCAAAGCTCGGACATGGCCGGTTCAGTGGCGACCGGACCGCTCTGGTCTGCTCTGCTTATCTGAACTGCTTTCACCCGGCGTGTGGGGCGCCGCGGTTTACGAGTTGGTGCCAGGGCGTCTGGACTCGACTGTTGGCCAGGCCATCGTCAAGCGGCTGCTTTTACAATCAAACTTCGTCGTGCTGATTACGCGAGACGGGCGGCGGATTCTCCGTCAGGGCCTTCGCGTGGATACAAAGGAGCACATCCCCCGGCCCCATTTTGCCCACGATCAGCGTGCGACAGAATCCTCGCCTCGCGGATACAGTCGGCCGGCACCGTAAAGCACATGCTGCACAGCTGGCGGCATCGCGCCTCAAGCCGCTGTAGAGCTGAGCCATCCCTACTGCCCTTTGCCGCTGGAACGAAACGCGAATCTGGACAATCGCCCGCGCAGAAGGAATTCAAGCCACGGAAAGCAGCTTGCCACGATCAAACTTGCAACGTTGCTGAATTGAATTTATCCGCGCCGATCTATGCGCACACCTCAACTCATGGTTGGGGGCAATTCATGAATTGTCCCTACAACGCGTGAAATTTCCGAAGCAGTGGGGAGGGGTCAGGGTACGGAGAGGAGTTTCCGCAGCACCATCGGTAAGATGCCACCATGGCGATAGTATTCAAGCTCGACGGGGGTGTCGATTCGCGCCACACAGGCGAACTCGATGGTTTGGCCGTCGCTCTTCCGGGCAATCACCCGCACGCGACATCGCGGAGTTAGTCCAGTTTCCGGCTCGAGAATATCGATCACCTCTTCGCCGCTCAAACCCAGGCCTTGCCATGTCTGGCCTTCTGGAAATTGAAGGGGAAGCACGCCCATTCCCACGAGATTGCTCCGGTGGATGCGCTCGAAACTGGTGGCCAGGACAGCACGGATTCCCAAGAGGGCCGTTCCTTTGGCGGCCCAGTCGCGACTGCTTCCGGTCCCGTATTCGGCCCCAGCAAGCACGACCAGGGGAGTGCCGCTCGACTTGTACCGCATGGCCGCTTCGAAGACCGAAAGCACTTCCCCCGTCGGCCAGTAGCGCGTCACACCGCCTTCCTGGTCAGGGACCAGATAATTTCGCAGGCGAATGTTGGCAAACGTTCCCCGAACCATGACAAGGTCGTTGCCGCGTCGAGCCCCATAGGTATTGAATTCTTCCGGCGGAACACCTCTTTCAATCAGGAACCGGCCTGCTGGGCTATCTTTGGGGATGGTCCCCGCCGGCGAGATATGGTCCGTGGTGACGGAATCTCCCAGGGCCAGAAGGACCCGGGCACCACGGATTGGAGGTGGGGGAGTGGGCTCCGGCGTGAGCCCGTCAAAATACGGGGGCTCGTGGATATACGTGCTTTCCTCACGCCATGGGAAAAGCTCGCTCGGCTGGACTGCAAGACTCTGCCACAGTTCGTCGCCTTCAAAGACAGATTGATAGCGTTTTTGGAAAAGCTCGGGGGTCAACACCTGCGCCATCGCTGAAGCGATTTCCCGTTCACTTGGCCAGAGGTCTTTCAAGTACACCGGCTGACCTGCTGGATCTGTCCCGATAGGCTCGCGGAAAAGGTCGCGGGTGACCGATCCAGCCAGCGCCGCTGCCACAACGAGCGGTGGGGAAGCCAGATAATTCGCTTTGACGAGCGGATGGATTCGGCCTTCAAAATTGCGGTTTCCGCTGAGGACTGCGGCGACCACGAGGTTGCCCCGTTTAACGGCCTCGGCAACGGCCTCTGGTAACGGCCCGCTATTTCCAATACATGTGGTGCAACCGTAGCCAACAATGGCGAATCCCAGCTTTTCCAGATACGGCAGCAGGCCCAGTCGTTCAAGGTAATCGGTGACCACGCGAGATCCCGGCGCGAGGCTTGTTTTTACGTAGGGCGGAACGGTGAGCCCTTTTTCACAGGCTTTTTTCGCGAGTAACCCGGCTGCGATCATCAATTTGGGATTGCTTGTGTTGGTGCAGCTTGTAATGGCGGCGATGACCACTGAGCCGTGGCCAAGGGTGACTTCTTTCCCATCCCAGCGAAAGATCTCTTGCCGCGTGACTGCGTCGGGCGTGAGCCCAAAACCCCGCTTGTCCACGGGCGCCGTCAGGGCTTCCGCAAAACTCTGCGCGAGTCGGGCAACGGGAACTCTGTCCTGGGGGCGTTTTGGGCCCGCCACCGAGCCCTCCACGCTGTCCAGGTCGAGGCGAAGGATCTTTGTGTAGCTGGGCACTGGATCCCCCGGGTTGCGGAAAAGCCCCTGCTCCTTGCAGTACCGTTCGACCAGTTCCACAAGTTCAGCAGGACGGCCGGTCTCCTGGAGATAGTGAAGCGTTTGATCGTCGATGGGGAAAAAGCCCATTGTGGCTCCGTATTCCGGCGCCATATTGGCCAGAACCGCCCGGTCATAAACGGGCATTCGAGCGATGGCCTCGCCAAAAAACTCGACGAATTTTCCGACAACTCCCTCCTTTCGCAGCAGTTCGGTGACGGTCAGCACCAAATCGGTGGCGGTGACGCCCTCTCGTAACTCGCCCACCAGTTCCAGGCCCACCACTTCTGGGGCAAGCATGTACATGGGCTGGCCGAGCATGGCGGCTTCAGCCTCAATTCCTCCCACTCCCCAGCCCAGCACACCAAGCCCGTTGATCATTGTGGTGTGGCTATCCGTCCCCACCAGGGAGTCCGGGTAAGCCAGTCCCTGATCATTGGTGACAACACACCGGGCAAGATATTCCAGATTGATCTGATGGATGATTCCGGCTGCCGGCGGGACGACACGGAGATTGGCGAAGCTCACCTGCCCCCAGCGGAGAAACTCGTACCGCTCTCGATTCCGCTCGAACTCCAGGCGAACGTTTTTCTGGAAGGATTCCCTGTCCCCAAAAAAGTCCACCTGGACAGAATGATCAATCACAAGATCGACCGGGATAAGGGGGTTGACGCGGGAAGGCTGGCCCCCCATCCGGTGAATCGCACTGCGCATAGCGGCCAGGTCCACCAGGGCCGGGACCCCGGTAAAATCCTGAAGGATGACCCGGGCAGGCTTGAACGGCACGTCGATGTCCGCACGGCCTTTGGAATCGGCCCATCGGGCGAGCCGCTTGACATCGTCTTCCGTAATGGAAAACCCGTCGCATTGCCGCAGGACGGATTCCAGCAAAATGCGGATGGAATAGGGAAGCTCCGTCAGCCGCGTTAGTCCCAGGTCTTCAAGCCGGGCAAGGCGAAAGAATTTCCACGCACCCGCGGAAGTACGCAGTTCGCCCAGAGCCTGGAACGGATCGTCCGCAATTCTCACCGTCACGGTATCAATTCCCTCGCATTCGTCTCAACCTGGTCAACATTGCCTCGATCGGAACATGCTATCCTATCTTTTCGCGCGGCTCCTGGGTAGTGCAGCCCGGCCATTCAGGCGGATCCGCTCAGCAAGAGACAGCGCCTAACCGGAGAGACCCGGGAGGAGCACATTTCACCGGAGGGCGTGCGCTTTGTCAGGATTCACTCTCTAGGAGCTTTGCAACGGGCAGTCTAAGGTTGCTGGAATCGTTCAGGTGGTTCGAGCGGATGATCACCCAGGCCGTCGATAACCCCGAGGTGTTTCCCAAGCCACGGCTGGAACGAGTCGGACAGTTCCTCCCAAAACCGGGGAAGTGGGGCCGTGATGTCGATCGGTTCGAACGTCATCGGGTGCAGGAAGTGCAGTTCCCGGGCGTGCAGTGCGATGGGGCAAAACCGGGGATCCGGATGCTGCGGTCCCACGCGTCGCCGCGACCCGTACTGCCAATCCCCCACCACGGGATGACCTCGGGAGGCCGCCTGAACCCGAATCTGGTGCATTCGGCCAGTTTCCAGCTCGATTTCCAACCAACTGAGCCCGTCCCACTGTCGAAGCACCCGATATCTGAGCACCGCCAACCGGGCCTCCGGATGATTCTCGGGAACAATCTCCGCCTGGGGCACATCAGGGATTTTCCGCATGTAATCGCGCCATTCCCCCATTGGTGGGGATACATTTCCTTCGACAACGGCCCAATATAGCTTTCGGATGTTGCGGGACTCAAACTGTTCCGTAATTCGCCTGGTCGCTCGAGTGTGGCGCGTAAATAGGATCGCGCCGGTGACAGGCCGATCCAGCCGGTGAGGGACACCCAGGTAGACTCCCGCGCCAGGGGGGCTGCGCGTGGCGAGAAAGTCGCGTACTAACTCCACCAAAGAGGGAACCCCCGGCGGACCCTGAACCAGAATTCCGGCCGGCTTATTGATCACCAGGACTTCGCGCGCTTCGTAAAGGATCTCTGGCACTCCCTCCGGGAACGCCAGCCAGGTCTTCTGGGAGGTGTACGGTTTCTGCCCGTTAGGTTCGTTCATTGCGAGTCAACAACTCAAACCTGGAAAGCGGATTTGCCGGAACTTTCTTCGGCTGGCCTGGTGCCAAAATGGCAGGTCGGCCATCTCCCGGCCCGCCGGAAAGCAACGACGGCGGCGGAAGCTCAATCATATCTTACGTTCATTTCGCAGGTTATGAACTTGCCCTGATTGTAAGTATATCAATGGCACAACCTTTGCGAAAAGCTCGTTTCCAGTGGTTAGTCTTGAGAGTTTCGAGTACGGACTGTCACGGGTGCCTCCTCTTTGTCAGGTTCAGCTAAAACCTCAGTTTCGTACGACGGGTGAGGAGGGGGCGCACTGGAAATACACAGTTTTGTCCCAGAGAAAGGGAGAAACAACATGGCACAGGAAAAAATCATCGGCATCGACCTGGGGACGACCAACTCGGTGGTGGCCGTCATGGAAGGCAAGGAGGTCAAGGTGATCCCCAACCAGGAGGGGAATCGCCTGACCCCGAGCGTGGTGGCTTTCACAGAGCGTGGCGAGATCCTCGTGGGTGAGCCTGCCAAACGGCAAGCGATCACCAACCCCAAGCGAACAATCTATTCGATCAAGCGATTCATGGGCCGTCGTCGTGAGGAGGTCAAGACCGAAGAGGCGATGGTCCCCTACGAGATCGTCGGGGAGCCTGGCGAATACGTCAAGGTCAAAGTCGGGGACCGGCTCTACACGCCCCCGGAAATTTCCGCAATGATCCTGCGGAAACTCAAGGATGCCGCGGAAGCGTATTTGGGTCACCGCGTCAACAAGGCGGTGATTACCGTGCCCGCCTACTTCAATGACGCGCAGCGGCAAGCCACCAAGGATGCGGGCCAAATCGCCGGGTTGGAAGTCGTGCGGATCATCAACGAGCCCACGGCGGCCTCTCTGGCGTATGGGCTCGACAAGAAGGAGGCCGAAAAAATCGTCGTCTTCGACCTGGGCGGTGGAACGTTCGACGTCTCTATCCTCGAGGTGGCCGAAGGCGTGTTCCGAGTCATCAGCACCAGTGGTGACACGCACCTGGGTGGCGATGACTTCGACCGGGCCCTGGTGGACTATGTCGCTGAGGAATTTAAGAAGGAACACGGCATTGACCTCCGGAAGGATCCGATGGCCCTCCAGCGGCTCCAGGAAGCTTGCGAAAAAGCCAAGAAAGAGCTCAGTTCGCTCCAGCAAACCGACATCAACCTGCCGTTCATCACCGCGGATGCCACCGGTCCCAAGCACCTGCACATGACGATCACCCGGTCCAAGTTCGAGCAACTTGTGGACCACCTCATCCAGCGGTGCCGGGGACCGGTCGAGCAGGCACTCCGCGATGCTCGGCTCACGGCCAAGGACATCGACGAGGTCGTGCTCGTCGGTGGTTCGACGCGGATCCCGAAGGTTCAGGAACTGGTCCGCGAAATGTTCGGCAAGGAGCCGCATAAGGGCGTCAACCCCGACGAAGTGGTGGCCGTTGGCGCGGCGATTCAGGGTGCTGTGCTGGCGGGTGAGGTCAAGGACGTGCTCCTGCTCGACGTCACGCCGCTCTCGCTCGGTATTGAGACGCTGGGTGGCATCATGACCAAGATCGTCGAGCGGAACACCACGATCCCGTGCACCCGGAAACAGATCTTCAGCACTGCGGAGGACAATCAGACCGCGGTGACCATCAAGGTCTACCAGGGTGAACGTGAAATGGCGGCGGACAACCGCCTGCTCGGGATGTTCAACCTGGAAGGGATCCCGCCTGCTCCTCGTGGAGTGCCGCAGATCGAAGTGACCTTCGACATCGACGCCAATGGCATTCTCCATGTGACGGCCAAAGATCTGGGCACCGGCAAGGAGCAGAAGGTCCGGATCGAACAGTCCGCCGGGTTGACCAAAGAAGAAATCGAGCGGATGCGTCGTGAAGCCGAACTCCACGCGGAGGAAGACCGCCGTAAACGCGAACTGGCCGAGCTCCGCAACAAGGCCGACAATCTGTGCTGGCAAATTGAAAAGCTCATGAAAGAGCATGAAGGCAAACTGTCGGCGGCGGACCGCGATGCACTGACGCGGGCGATCGAAAAGACCCGCAACGCAGCCAAGTCCGACAGTGCCGAGCAAATCAAGTCCGCTATCAGCGAGCTTGAGGCAGCGGCCCACGCGTTCAGCAAGACGCTGTATGAGAAGGCTGCTGCGGGCGCCAGCGCGTCCGCAGGTGGCTCAACATCGAGGTCGGGCGGCGGTAAGGATGACGATACCATCGATGCGGAATTCGAGGTCAAGTGATCATTCCTCGCTGATCCCGTACCTCGTTCCGGAATACCGCGGGAATTGATGAAGTCGGGGGTCGCTGTGAATCGGCCTGCTCCAGCGACCTCCTTTAGTTACCTGGCCGCGCCCGCAGGTGATCCTGAGGGCTGACAGGACAGAATTGTCCGTTGCTCCTTGGCAGGCTGATCCATCCCCACTTTTGCAAAAACCGATGCGATGACATGGACGCAGCGTTTCGAGGGTAATGTCGGGGCAATTCTGGGATTGCCCCGACCGTTCAACCAGGAGCCGGACCAGGCAGTTCGAGCCACGCCTGGTGAAATGGATGATGGAATCGTGGCACTACGGACTTGATAAAAAGGCCCCTCTGAGTTGAATCTCGCTCCCACGCGAGGCCGTGTGGACGTCTGCGTCCCCATGGGCGGAGGAAAAATGGGGATGGATTTGCTTGGCAGGAAGTTGTGTGCAAAAGCCTGGAGCGGTAAACTCATCGCGGCGATCCTCGGCCGAAATGGAAACCTCGTATCTTCATCACTTCGTGGGTCCATTGAGGCGCAAGCCTGTGACACCAGAATCTTTTAACAGCACGAGAAAGAAAGGAGGCAATCATGCCGGCTTTTCGATTCGATAAACTGACCATCAAAGCACAGGAAGCAGTAGCCAACGCGCAATCCCTGGCGTCCGAACGAGGGCATCCGGAGATCGACCCGGTACACTTGCTGGCCGCTCTGGTGAGCGAGACGGATGGGTTGATCAAGCCGATTCTGGAGCGGATCGGGGTCAACCGGTCGCAACTTGAACGGATCATCGAGGGCGAGCTCAATCATTTTCCGAAGGTTTCTGGCGGTGCCCAGCCGCAACCGTCTTCCTCTCTGATGAAGGTCCTTGAGCAGTCTCAACGCGAGGCTGACGCCCTGCGTGACGATTTCATTTCGACCGAACACCTGCTCCTGGCGCTGGCCAAGGTGGATTCCAAGGCCCGCAACATTCTTAAACTCAACGGCATCACTGATCAGGAGATTCTACAGGCGATGCGGGCGGTGAGGGGCACAGCGCGTGTGGAGGACCAGAACCCGGAGGCCAAGTTCCAGGCCCTCGAGCGGTATGGGGTGGACCTTGTGGAGCGGGCCCGCAAGGGCAAACTCGACCCCGTCATCGGTCGGGATCAGGAAATCCGCCGCGTCATGCAGGTTCTGTCACGACGTACCAAGAACAACCCTGTGCTGATTGGTGATCCCGGAGTGGGCAAAACGGCGATTGTCGAGGGGTTGGCCCAGCGAATTGCCGATGGGGACGTTCCGGAGAACCTGAAAAACAAACGGGTGATCGCCCTCGACATGGGGGCTTTAATTGCGGGGACGAAATATCGCGGCGAATTCGAGGAACGTCTCAAAGCCGTTCTGAGAGAGGTGGAAGCGGCTGGCGGCAATATCATCCTCTTCATCGACGAGCTTCACACGGTGGTGGGGGCAGGAAGGGCGGAGGGTGGCGCGGACGCGGCGAACCTGCTCAAACCCGCTCTTGCCCGGGGTGATCTGCGGTGCATTGGCGCGACCACTCTCGACGAGTACCGCAAATACATCGAAAAAGATGCGGCTCTGGAGCGTCGGTTTCAACCGGTGTATGTGGGCGAGCCTTCTGTCGAGGACACAATCGCCATTCTCCGTGGTCTCAAGGCCCGCTACGAGGCCCATCACGGCGTGAAAATCAAGGATTCGGCTCTCGTTGCCGCGGCGAGGTTGTCGCACCGCTATATCACCGATCGCTATCTTCCCGACAAAGCCATCGACCTGGTGGATGAGGCGATGAGCCGTCTCGCCATGGAGCTGAAAAGCGTGCCGGTGGAGATCGACCAACTCCAACGACGGATTGTGCAACTGGAACTAGCGGAGCGCCAGCTTGCTGATGAGACCGAGGAACACGCCAAGGAGCGCCGTGCCGAGATCCAGGAGGAGATCAACAAGCTGCGTCAGGAATTGCAAAAACTTCGTGATCAATGGGAGAAAGAGAAAGCCGCGATCGAGCAGACTCGGCGTCTCCAGAACGAGCTCCAGCAGGCCGAGCATGAATTCAATCAGCTTCAGGCCGCCATCAAAGAGAAGCAATCCTCCGGCATGCTCGTGCGTGAGGAAGATTACCAGCGACTCTACGAATTGGATATCCGACGCCGCGAACTGGCCAAACAGTTGGAGCAGGCGGAGAATTCTTATCCCGTCCCCGACGACAAACGCCTGCTCCGGCTGGAAGTCGGTCCCGAGGAGATTGCCGAGGTCGTCAGTGCCTGGACCGGCATTCCCGTCTCTCGCATGATGGAGACGGAACGGGCCAAACTGCTGGTGCTCGAGGAACGGCTCCACCAGAGGGTTGTGGGCCAGGACGAAGCGGTGGAAGCGGTGGCCAACGCCGTGCGGCGCAGTCGTTCCGGGCTTCAGGACCCGAAACGCCCCATCGGCTCGTTCATCTTCCTGGGCCCCACAGGCGTGGGGAAGACGGAGCTGTGCAAGGCCCTCGCCGAAGTCCTCTTCGACGACGAAAACGCCTTGGTGCGGCTCGACATGAGCGAATTCATGGAGCGGCACACCGTCAGCCGGCTGATCGGCGCCCCGCCGGGCTATGTGGGCTATGAAGAGGGCGGTGTGCTCACCGAGGCCATCCGCCGGCGTCCCTATGCCGTGGTCCTGCTCGACGAGATTGAAAAGGCTCATCGCGACGTGTTCAATATCCTCCTCCAGGTGCTCGACGATGGGCGACTCACTGACAACCAGGGTCACACGGTCGACTTCACCAACACGATCATCGTGATGACCTCCAACATCGGAAGCCAACTCATCCAGGAGATCACTCAGGCGGGCGGCACGGAAGATGAGATCCGCGAGGCCGTCATGCAGGCCCTCAAACAACATTTCCTGCCGGAGTTCCTCAACCGCGTCGATGAAGTAATCATCTTCCATCCGCTTCGCAAGGATCAGATCAAGAAGATCGCCGAAATCCAGATCCGGCGGCTCAAGGATCGGCTGGCTTCCAAAGGAATTACTCTGGAGGTTACCGATCGGGCAATCGAGGCCCTCGCCGAGCTCGGCTACGACCCCACCTACGGCGCTCGACCGCTCAAGCGGGTCATTCAACAGCGGATCGAGAATCCGCTGGCTATGGAGCTCCTCAAGGAAACCGATTGGGAAGGCGCCACCATACGGGTGGATTACGACGATCGGGCGGAGGAGTTCACGTTCGAGCGGATCGTTCCCGAGCCGGCCACCGTGGGCAGTTCGCGGTGACAAGCAAGGGCAAAACAGCTCACATAACCCGTGTTATTGACAGCAGATTCAGAGTCGGGGTGAGCAGCAGCTCGCCCCAACTCTTTTCTTTCTTCACGTCCAGCCGTCGTGCCGGAGCTAAGAAGCCTGTAGATCCGCGGAGTCAAACCGAGCCTCTCTAATTCCGCAGATCAACCGCCCTGCGGTTGCGGTAGAGTGTTTACATCCAGCGACCGCAACCATTCCAGCACCACCCATCCCACTTTGGCCAGGCTTAACGGAGAGCACTGGGCGGGGACATCATTCTGAGTATGCCAGGCGGGATAGTCAAAATCGATGAGCACGCAGGAAGGAATTCCCCCAATATTGTGAAGAGCCAAATGATCGTCCCGAATCTCATACTTTTTTTGGGGGATGAATTCGAGGACTTTGAGTCGGGCCGCCGTTTTCCAAATGCCATCCACGATCCAACGGGAGTCCCGCCACCACGCACTGTTACGCTCCTGATAGATTTGGAGGTCCGCGTCGCCCACCATGTCGAACAGAACGGCCGCGCGATACCGCCAGCGGCGTTGGGGCGCGGACTCGACGTACTGCTGGGCAAAGTATTCCGAGCCCTGAAAGTAGGGATCCCATTCCGAGAAGATGAACTCTTCCCCATCGAAGCACACCATATCAACGCCCATATCCGGTGGCAACTTGCTGACGTGGTGTGCCATCTCCATGAGCACGGCAACCCCGCTGGCGCCGTCGTTGGCTCCGATAAAACGGCCTCGCGGGTTGACCCGATCGCGCAGAGGGAACGGAAGGGTATCGTAATGGGCACAGAGAAGAATACGTTCCGTCCGTTCTGGGAAAAACCTGGCAATCAGGTTGGCCATCGGCACCGGATCACCAGTGCGAGGATCCCGCCCGGAAAATCGCTGCAATTCCACCTCGGCTCCCAGCTCAGCAAAATGTTTGAGAAGGAGCTCCTGCTGCTTGGCCATCCCAGGCGAGCCGCTGGGTCGAGGTCCTATCTCGCACAATTGCTCGAGATACCGAAATGCCCGCGCGCCGTCAAAAGGAATCTGCTCAAGTCGCCAGTGAGACACCCTGCCGGTCCCGCGGGGAAGAAATTGCCACAAAAGCAGGCCTGAGCCAAAAGCAAACAGGAGAAAGACACCTGCGCCTCCGATCAACCGCGCCAAACTGGCTTGATGCCGGAGCCGAAAAAAATAACCCGAGTGCTCACCAGCAACCAGACGCGCCAAACCTGCGTTCGGCTCCTCGACCGAAGGTACTCCGAAACAGAAGACACCCGTCTGCCAGGGGGGCCATCTTTCTCCCGAGAGAGTACCAAACCCGCTTTTCCCGGGGCGTCATTCCCCCACAAACGGCAGCAGCGCCATGATCCGCGCCCGCTTGATAGCCTTGCTGATGGCGTGCTGGCTCTTCGCAGCACAACCGGTCTTGCGGCGGCCCACGATTTTACCCTGTCGGTTGGTCAGCTTTTTTAGCAGTTCCACGTCCTTGTAGTCCACATAAAGAGGGCGTGGGTACTGCCCGTCCACCATCAAGGGGTCACGCTTTCGACGCTTTGCTCGGATTCTCTTCTTCGCCATATCGATTCGCCAGTCAAATCACCTCATGGATGTCCGAAAACAACTGGTTTTTCGCTTTTTCAGTCCCAAAAGGTTCGCCAAAGCTCCAGTATAAAGCGGAGGACCGCACAAGCCAAGGGAAGGGGCAACCTCAACCATCCCCACTCTTTTGAGGAACTATGACATGTAGGATATGGGGGCAATTCATGAATTGCCCTTTCTGGACCCCGATGCATTTGGGTCTGACAGATGTGTTGCCGGGGGATTCGTGAATCACCCCGATTGTTTAAGTTTGACCAGCAACTGAGCCCAGCAACTGGAACCCGATCGATGTAGTGGATGATCCCAAATGCGGACCTGACAAGCAGGTCCATCCAAAGAGTCGGAGGGACACGCTTGTCGTGCCCACTGAAACGTAAGAGAGAATCCAGCGCTGGAAAGCGGACGTGACAAGCACATCCCTCCCAAAGCGGACGTGACAAACACGTCGCGCCGGACTGAAAGTCGCTCCCGCCCCCAGCCTGACTAAGCTCCGCACCCCTGCGCTGCGAATCGCGAAACGGTGGCGATGGGCGACTACGGGCACGGCGTAGCGCTCTGGCGGGCCGCTCGCAGCTCGGCCAAAGTCTGCTGAATGTTGGCGAGCTCTTCCTCTTCGAGGGGTTCCAGCTTTTTCGCTCCGAGTGCCCTGGCCAGGGCCTCCAGCTCCTGAATGACCGGCTCGGCATCGCGGCCCATCGTGAGGAGTATTTCCGTGGCCTCATCGCGGTAAATGCCCCCGCGGATGTCAGAAATGAGGCTGTTCTTGAGGGGTTCGAAGGGGCCGCCGAGACGCCAGATCGCCCAACAGGCAGCCGATGCCGGATAAATCGGCCGACGAGCATGGGACTTTTCGATCGCCTCCCGCGCAGGCCCGGCCACATCAGGTCCCAACCGACCCAGTGCCAGCACGGCCTGTTCGCGGACAGGTTGCACCACATCATCGACCGCTTCGGTCAATGCCTGAACGGCGTCGGGGCCGATTTTCGGGCCAATCTTGCCGAGAGCAGCAGCAGCGTTGCGTTTCACCGAAGCGGCCCCATTTTTCAGCCGATCAATGAGGTCCGGTACGGCGGGAAGGGCCGGTTCACCAATTGCCCCCAGCGCGCGACACGCCCAATACTGGGTGTGAAAATCCTCATGGTAGAGGGCCTTGCGAAGCACCGGGACAGCCGGGGCCGCGGCCGGACCGATTGCCATGAGAGCCCCCACCGCCTGCCGGCGATTGACCACATTATCTTCCTGGATCAGCTCAATCAACTTAGGAACAGCCGGTGCTGCGGCCGGCCCCAGCTCCGAGTACGCCACGCAGAGCACGGCCTTTTTCTCCGGCGAGGCGTTCGTCCACTCCGCATCGAGAATCGGCAGCGCCTGTGCGCCGAATTTCCCAATTGCCTGAAAGGCAAGGATCCAGTTGGGCAGGTCGTCCACCTGCGCCCCATCTTTCTGCGCCAGTTCCAGCAGCTTGGGGACCGCGACGTCGGCATGTGCGGGTGCCAGCTTGCCGACGGCCACGATGGCCCTGGTTCTCACTGTGTCACGGGGATCACCAAGAGCTGTGAGAAGCACGGGTACCGCGTCTTGCCCCAGGGATTCCAGCGCCGCAACCGCCTGGAGTTTGCTGGCTTCGTCTCCCTCCGTGAGGATTCGTCGGCACTCCTCGAGGGAAGGCCGCGCCTGTCCAGCGGGTGCCGGTGAGGGCGATTCCTCGGCCCCGGCTACCGTGGTGGTATCGGCAAATCCCCACAAACTCAGCGCCAGGATGGCCGCCAGCACTGATCGCCACGACCATAAACGGGTATCACATAGGAAGCTTACATTTCTCATCAATGGATTGGGCCAAGGAGGAGAAATTCTAACACCATGCGCACCCAGACGAGCCGAAATTCTCATAACCAGCCTTTCATAAAGGGTTGAGCGAGCCTGTACTACCTCCAACATTTTTCCGGCGGAGCAAATCCTCCGCACTCGGCCGGTGGGCTGTGCTCATTATTTCCCAGGACCCGCGTGATGCCAAGCCTCAAAAGGCAAATTTCGCAAATTACCTGCGACGGCCCCTTTGCCCGTGCACGGTTACAAGCCAGAAAGCCCACAACGGGAAAGATATGCAGATTTAGGGTGCAGGGCTCGCATCCCCAAGCGCCGCACTCAACCACTTCAGGTAATCCGCGCTTCCCAGTGAAATGGGCACCGCTATGATTTCCGGCACCTGATAAGGATGCATCTGGCGGATGCGTTGCTCAAGTTGAGCATAGCGAGATGCCGCGGTCTTTATCAAACACAGCCATTCATCGGCCGATTCCACTTTACCCTGCCATTGATACACGCTGTGGATCGGACCGGCGATTTGGACACAGCCTGCCAGCGCCTCCTCCACGAGAGTCTGGGCCACTCGCGCGGCTGACTCACGATCGGGAAACGTCACAAAGACCTGGAGAAAAGAGCTTTGCTGCTCCGTCATGGACTAAACACCCCCATCGCAGAAAACGCTGTTGGTCCTTTTCCCCTCTTCCCGTAGCTCGGCAAGGCGACTTGTGGCATCCCGCGAAAGAGAGAATCAACCAATACAGGTCACGATTGCGCTGTCTCTTGGGAAGGACTCTGGGTATCGCTCGGGGCGCCACCCTGCCCAGAGTGCTGAGCATGCGTTTTGTCCCGGGCCTGTCGCGCTACCTCCAAAGCCGACGGCTTGTACTCCACATGCTGAGGGCCCTCTTTGGGGACCGAAGCCGGAGAAGCCGCCCCTTCGGGCGTTTTGGAAGCAGGCGGATCGACCACCCGCAAGTCATCTAGGTCAATATCGTACCAACCGCGATCGGCACCAGAATCGAACTGGACAAGCGCCCGCCCATTCCAGTTGATTGTGATAACCCGGCCGATTTTCCCTTTGAATCGAGCAAGTTCCGGGCGCGGGCTATTCACGGTGACGTACTGGTCCGTGTATTCCAGTCGCAAGTTCTGGATGCGGTCGTAGTCCATATCGGCCGCCATGTTCACCTCTCACTTCATGCAGGGATCGGTCACCTCGGAGCCGGCCAACGGACCCCACAATGGGGGTCTCCTCTACCGGACCGTCTTCGCTTACCTCAATTGGACTTCACCGGTGAACGGAAGCGGGCGGCGTCTTCCGCAGCTTTCCACCGAAGGTAGGCGTCAAGGAATCCCTGAATTTCACCATCCATGACCGCCTGGAAGCTGGTTTCGGTATGACCCGTGCGGGCATCCTTGATCCGCTGTTCCGGATGCTGGAAGTAACTGCGGATTTGCGAACCGAACCCCACTTTGGGAGCCGCCTCGTATTTGGCCGCCATCTCGGCTTCACGCTTTTCCTCTTCCAGACGCGCCAGTTTTGCGCGAAGCATCTTCATCGCCATGGCGCGATTCTGGTGCTGACTCCGCTCACTCTGGCAGGCCACGACTATGCCTGTGGGGATGTGCGTAATCCGTACCGCGCTGGACGTTTTATTGACGTGCTGTCCGCCGGGACCGCTTGCCCGGAACACATCCTCCTCGATGTCCTCTTCCCGAATTTCGATTTCCGTATCGTTTTTCACTTCGGGTGTGACGTCCACCGCAGCGAAGCTCGTTTGTCGTTTGCCTTCCGCGTTAAACGGACTGATCCGCACAAGACGGTGAATGCCCGTCTCGCCTTTGAGATACCCATAGGCCATCGGTCCGCGGATCGCGATGGTGGCACTGTTGATACCGGCTACGTCGTTATCCACGCGATCCAGCAATTCCACTTCGTAGCCGTTGGCTTCCGCCCAGTTGATATACATCCGCAAGAGCATTTCTGCCCAATCATGGGCATCGGTTCCACCATCCCGGGCATTGATGCTCACGATGGCATTGCACGAGTCGTGAGGCCCATTGAGCAGGGACTTGACTTCCAGCTCATTTACCAGCTTTTCCAAACGCTGGAGCGCCTCAGGCAACTCCGCGGCGATTTCCGGAGATTCTTCGCCCAGTTCGATCATGGCGTCCACGTCCTCAAGCTCCTTGAGCGCCTGATCCATCGGCTTGAGGACCGCGCGGAGTTCCTTCAGCTCGGAAACCAGGGCCTGGGATTTCTCGGGATCCCCCCAGAAGGAGGGCTGGCTCATCGCCTGTTCGATCTCAGTCTCCCTAGCTTTGCGATGAGCGTAGTCAAAGGGAGTCCCGAAGCTGCAATAAACGTTCCCGAATAGCCTCTGCACGATTGACAAGTTCTCGTTCCATCGGCGATCTCCGCAGATCTTCTCCAAAAACGGGATGGATGAAGATTGTTAGTCAAATTCTTCGCTGCAAAGTTTGCGCCACCGAAAGGACCGCGATAACTGACTGCCGTCCTTTGAAATTGTAGGCACACCGGAGCAGCACGAGAACCTGTTCTCTGACCCTGTCTCTTGCCGCGCCCCCCCACCTCTGACAATTGCAGAGCGATTGCCGTCCGGTCGCGCGAATTTGGCAAGCGGCCAGGTCAATTATTTCAAGTTTAACATGCCTGACAAGATTGGTACACTCGGCCTTTCGGAACCTCTACAATCATGGAGAACCAATGGTGAACCGAACTCGCGGGCTGCTCGTGGGAGCCCCAGTGGCCACTCAGATTGCCACAATCCAAGGGGATTCGATGATTGACATTAACGAGTACGATTATGAGCTGCCGAAACACCTGATTGCCCAGCGGCCTCTGCCGAACCGGGCCGACGCTCGGCTTATGGTCGTGGATCGACGGTCGCAGACCATCGAGCACCGCCACGTGCGGGATCTGCCCGAGATCCTCCAGCCGGGCGACATCCTAGTCTTAAACAACACTCGGGTGGTTCCGGCACGGCTGGTGGGTTACCGGACCGAGACCCGCGGTCGCTGGGAAGGCCTATTCGTGGAGGCCGATCCCAGTGGCGTCTGGCAGGTGATTGGGAAAACCCGCGGTAAGCTCCGGCCGGGTGAGACCATCACGCTTGTCAATCGGGAAGGGCGGGACGATATCAAGCTCTTTGTTATCGGCAAGATTGCAGACGGCGGCTGGCTGGTCAGTCCCGATACCAGTGAGGACACCTGGCAGACCCTGGAACGCGTCGGTCGGGTGCCGCTTCCCCCCTACATTCGCGGGGGCCAGATGATGGAAGAAGACCGAACCCGTTACCAAACGGTCTACGCCCAGGTCCCCGGATCCGTAGCCGCTCCCACAGCCGGGCTCCATTTCACCCCGCAACTTTTGAACAGCCTTCGCACACAGGGGGTCAAGATCGTTTTCGTGACCCTCCACGTGGGGTTGGGAACCTTCGTCCCGATCAAAACCTCGCAAATCGAAGAACATAAAATGCACTCCGAATGGGGTGAGATCGCTCCGGAGGTGGCGGAGGAAATCAACGCTGCCCGTAAGGAAGGGGGCCGGGTGGTGGCTGTGGGCACGACGGTGACGCGACTTCTGGAAACGGCTGCCGCCAGTGGTGAACTGAAGCCATTTGCCGGGCGAACCGACCTCTACATCCGCCCGCCGTATCAGTTCAAAATTGTGGACGCCCTGATGACCAACTTTCATCTTCCTAAAACCACCCTGCTGGTTTTGGTACGGACCTTTGGAGGAGATGAGTTAATTAAGCGTGCCTATGACGAAGCAATTCGAGAGGAGTATCGGTTTTACAGCTACGGCGACGCCATGCTGATCCTGTAGAATTCTCGTTCAGCGAGAGAATAGGGTGCGGTTTTCGATAATCCATCGCTTTCATCAGGAAGAAAGTGAGGTTTCCCAGTATGCCGCGGGATCCGATGGATGAAGAAGTTCTCGTCATTCCCACTAGCTACTTTCACGAGTTAGGGTATTTCCAGGGCTTCACCAATCGCGTGGAACGTTATGTTCCCCGCATCTTTTCACCGGAAAAGACATCCTTTCGGGCCCGCCGGTTGGTGGAGCCGGATCCGTCCTTCAAGCAGATCATCCCGTATGCCATCCTTGCCTGGCGAAATGGTGCAGGATGGGAAGTTTTTCACTACACCCGGGGAAGCGGCCAGGGAGAAAGCCGCTTACGCCGAAAGCGAAGCATAGGGATTGGGGGCCATATTGCTCGCGAGGATGCAGCGAATGGCACGGATGCATTTCACCATGCGTTGCTGCGAGAAATCAACGAAGAGGTGATCATCGGTTCGCCCTATATCCTGGAGTGCGTCGGGCTCATCAACGACGACCAGACCGAGGTCGGACGGGTGCATCTCGGTGTGGTCTACCGGCTGTCGCTGGAAGAACCGGTGGTAACTCCGCGTGAAGTCGATGTGGTGGGGCACGGATTTGCCTCTCCCCAGCAACTCGCGAACAATTGGACAGAGTTCGAAACGTGGTCCCAGATCGCGTTGGAGGGTGTTTTTGGAGTGGTCCCTCCCGGGCAAGCAGATCAGCGCACAGCGTGAGTCGCGCTTAATGGTGCAAACGCCCATCTATCTTGACAACCATGCCACGACCCGGTGCGATCCCCGGGTGCGGGATGTGATGCTGCCATATTTCTGTGAAGAATTTGGGAACGCCGCCTCCATCACCCATGTGTTTGGAGAAAGGGCCAAAGACGCGGTCGAGAAAGCAAGGGAAACAATTGCAGCAGCGGTGGATGCTGATCCCCGGGAAGTGATTTTCACAAGTGGGGCCACCGAAAGTAACAATCTCGCCATTTTAGGAGTCGGTCGCTGTCTTCCGCCCGGGTCTCACCTGGTCGCCTCCTCAATCGAGCACCCCTCTGTTCTGGAACCTTTGCAGAAGCTGAGCGAGGAAGGTCATACCGTCACCCTGGTCCGCCCGGTCCAAAACGGTGATCCCCAGGCGGGGCGGGTCTTGGCCGAATCTGTGGAAGAGGCTTTGAAGCCGAATACGCGGCTGGTTTCAATTATGGCGGCCAACAACGAGATAGGCTCACTCCAGCCGATTCGAGAAATCGCCGCTCTCTGTCGAGAGCGCGGCATTATTTTCCATGTGGACGCCGTGCAGGCTCTTGGCAAAGTACCCCTCCGCGACGAACTTCGCGACGCGGACCTGATCAGCCTTTCGGCCCATAAAGTTTATGGCCCCAAAGGCGTTGGGGCCCTCATCGTCCGGCGACGCCAGGCTGGGTTCAAAATTCAGCCCCTCATCTACGGTGGAGGACACGAACGAGGCCTGCGTAGCGGCACGCTCAACGTTCCCGGGATTGTCGGATTTGCCCATGCTGTGGCCCTTGCCCTGGCGGATCTGGAAAATGAAATGGTGCGATTGCAGCAACTCCGCAATCTGCTGTTCAATTTGCTCAAGGAACAACTGGGAGAGCGGGTGCAACTGAATGGGCCGGATCTATCCCGACCGGATTGGCGACTCCCGGGCAATCTCAACGTCCGCTTCCCCGGAATCGAGGGCGAGACACTGCTCCTCCACGTTCCGGAGCTGGCTTTGAGCTCGGGGTCGGCCTGCAGCTCGGCGGATCCCCGACCCAGCCATGTTTTGCTGGCTTTGGGGCTGAGTGAAACGGAGGCTCGGGCGAGTATCCGCGTGGGAATCGGGCGTTTCAACACGGAGGAAGAAATTCGGTACGCGGCCGACGTTTTGTGTAGCGCCGTCCGTCAGCTTGTCGATCTTCAATCGGCCCTCGAGGGTTGGTCGAGAGGTCCTGGAGAACGTTAAACAGATAACCCTGTCAACGCTCGGGCCGTTGTTCTCACCCCACCCGCATACCGAACCAAGGGCGGTCGTCGTTAATGGGCGAGCCACTTCCACAGGAGAAAGACCGTCACAACAAGGCCCAGAGGAATCAGGAGGAAAAAGATAAGCGGGGCCAGCAGACTTTGTCCGCTCGGCGTCGATCGGCCTTCGGGTTCCGCCGGAATGCCGATAGGGTCGTCGGTGCGGGCGGTGGTCTGGCTTGCCCCGGTGGACTGGTTGTCCATGGCCACCTGAAGGAGCATGTTGGAAAAACTCGGTTTTGTATCGGGAAGCGGGATTGGCGGGGGAGTCAGCGGCTTCGCCACATAAAGTCGATGCCTGTTCCCCGATTTCGAGCGGATGAAGCACGTCTCGTCGATAGGACAGGGGGTGATAACCCAAGGAGCCAGTCGCCGCACGACCTCTGCCGCGGTCGGTATACGTTCCTTGGGATCCTTGGCCATCATTTCGGCCATCACATCGACAAAGGCTGCATCCAGTTCGGGGTTCAGTCGGCGGGGATCGAGCGGACGCAGCTCGCAGTGCGCCCGCACTTTATCGGCCGTGGTTCCGCCGGGAAACGGGACTTTGCCTGTAACCGCGTAATACAGGGTGCAACCGAGAGAGTAAATATCCCACGCCGGTGTTGGTTTATGCGGTTCGCGAATGTGGTCCGGGGAGAGATAGTCCACGGTACCCACGATCCGTCCATAGCGGGGATCGTTGACCGCCTCCTGGCCGAGCGGACCAGCAAGCCCGAGATCCAGCAATTTGGCGGTTCCATCGTTGGTGACCAGGATGTTGCCCGGTTTGACATCCCGGTGAATCAGCCCCTGCTCGTGCGCATGCTGGAGGGCTGAGGCCACTTGAGAGATGATGGAGGCTGCCGCATGCATCCGCATGGGTCCGCGCTGGCGGATAAGTTTTCGCATATCGACGCCGGGGACGTATTCGGTCACGAGGTACACGACGCTCCCATCCATCCCGGCATCGTAAGCCCGTACCAGATTGGGGTGATCCAGTTTGGCCTGCGCCCGAATTTCCCGAAGAAAATTCTGCACTGCCTCGGGATTAGACTTGTGTCGGGGGAGGACCTTGACCGCCACAACCCGCCCGAGGATCATATGTTCCCCTTTAAAAACCTGCCCCATGCCCCCGCGACCGATGGAATCGATAATTCGGTAAGGACCGAGGGTGAACTTCGTGCGGCCCTCGAGGAGCTGTTTGGCCTGCCAGGCATTGATGTAACCGAGTTCGACGAGCGTTTGCGCGAGCCGCTCCTCCAACGGAACGTCGATGGAGAATCCCGCTTTGGCACGGAGCGTTTGCCAGGCCTCTTCAAGCTGTTCCCGTGTTACCAGGCCGCTGGCCAGGGCACAATGCTCGAAGCTTGTGCTGCCGGGAACAGTCATACGTCCAGTCCATCTCTTGGCAGTTGTCACCCGATGCGACGCTCAAAGTGGTCGAGACTCGCCAACTGGGCTAAGGACCTCCGTACAACCAGCGTTTCTTCGCGTTACGCCCGCC